>Ga0181538_10000946_pt1 | contig 33965 bp, 30 predicted proteins | sample PEATcosm2014_Bin_40_FD_119773 | JGI IMG/M metagenome (GOLD analysis project Ga0181538, IMG submission 119773) | Peatland microbial communities from MTU Mesocosm Facility, Houghton, MI, USA - PEATcosm2014_Bin23_30_metaG | ecosystem: Environmental > Terrestrial > Soil > Wetlands > Peat | place... | reverse complement strand
TGCGGTCAGGGTCACCGGTGTTCCGATGGCGAAACTCGCGCTACACGTGCCGCCGCAATTGATCCCCGAAGGCGAGCTGGTCACCATGCCGCTGCCGGATACGCTGACCGAGAGGGTGTAGGAAGGTTGCGAGAATGCAGCGGATACGGATTGCGCCGCATTCATCGTCACCGTGCATCCACCGCTACCGCTGCACGCGCCGCCCCAGCCGTTGAAGCTCCAGCCGCTCGCCGGCGCGGCGCTCAAGGTCACCGGTGTGCCGGTCGCGTATCCGGCGCTGCACGTGGCTCCGCAATTGATCCCCGAAGGCGAGCTGGTCACCGTGCCGCTGCCGGTTACGCTGACCGAGAGGACAGAACCTTGCGAGACGGTGAGTGTCGCGCTCAAGATTTGGGTCCCCAGGCCACTGGTCGTGTTGGCGAAAATGACGGTGGAAGGCCCGTAGGTGCCGGGTCCGAGGCTGTTAGCGCTCGCATTCACCGTGAAGGTTACGGTGCCAGGCGTGGTCGTCACCGTGCCGGAAGTCACTGATGCAGTGAGCCAGCTCGGCGCGCCGGAGATTGAATAACTCGCCGTGCCGGTCGACGTGGCGACCGAGTAGTTGAAGGACGAGGGCGAGAATGGCCCAGCCTGATATCCCGCGGCGGCGATGGCGGTGGTCGGTGAGACCTGCAAAGTCCCGCAAGCGTTTGGCCCCTCAAACTCATAGGCGCCGATCGAAGGCGGGTTGGCGCGTTGCTGACAATCAACATCGACCGTGGGCGCCCCTACGCTGGTGCCCGCGCCGATGGCCGGGCTGCCGGATTGCAATTGAAAATTGCCGCCGGAGGAGTTCACGAACAGCGGGTCGGAGTTGATGTTGTTGTTCACCCCGCTGAAGCCCGACTGATCGATGATCGAGTAGCTGACTTGGCTGGACGACGTTATGCTCTTGAGCGGAGGGTTCGATTCGTTTCCCCAAAAAATGGTGTTCCAGATGCTCACACCGGTCACGCCGCCGGTATTATTGTTGACCCATACGCCCCACCCGGGTGGAGATACCGAACTGCCGTTATAAATTGTGTTGTTGACGAACGATACGTTAGTCACCTTGTCATTCGTTCCGCCCGCTTGACTATCGGTGATCTGGATCGTCGCTGCGCCCGCACCGTTAAAGCCTGTCAGATCGATGACGTTGTTGACGATTTGGGTGTTCAACACCAGGTTGTTGTCAGAGGTGGAATTGACGCCGGCCGTGATGCCAAGTGCTTGTAAGTTTCCGCTGAATACATTGCCGGCGACCGTCACATTTTGCACGACGTTTTCGGATGAGGTGCCGTTTATATCGATGCCGAAACCCGCAAAATTGCCGGTGAACGTGTTTTGAGTGATCTGTACCCCCTGGACCGTGTTGTTTGTTCCACCCGCCACTCCCACTTCGACTGCTGACGTGGCACTCTGCGTCATTTGCGAAAAAGTATTGCCGTATATAGAGACGGCCTGAATGACGCTGTTGCTGACGCCTGGTCCGCCTCCCTGGAGATTGATCCCTTCAAATAATTGACTGAAGGAATTGTTGGCAATAATCACGTCGCTGATCGTTTCATTGCTTACAGGGGGAACAAAGATCGCGAACGTATTGCTGCCGGTGCCGCTGCTGAACGCATTGCCGGTGATCTGAAAGCCGCTGATCTGCAGCGGCGCCGTTACGGGTTGCCCTGTTAATCCGTAGCCACTTCCGCCGATCTGCATGCCGACGAAATTCGTCGGGATCGACGAAAAATTAAAACCGCTCATACTGAATAAGGATGCGGCGATGAACAGGATCGGCCCCGGATTGGAAGCTCCGCTCGCATTGATCGTGATGTTAGGACTCGGGCCGGTCAGCGTGATCTGGCTGCGCGTGATCGGTGCGAAGCGCTCGGTCAGTGTGATCGTCTGGCCGGCGAGCGCCGACGCGAAAGTGATGGTAATGGTTCCGGTGCCCGTCGCATTGTTCGCCGCCAGCAGCGCCTCGCGCAGCGAGATGCCGTCCGCGCCGGGACTGCTGATCAACGCACATGGACTCGACGTGTTGCCATTGACGACGTCGTCGTTGGTCGAAACGACCAAAGTCGGACAACTCTGCTGCGCGACCGCTTGCTGCGCGATCATTGTCGCCAGCACGCAAATGATTGTTGCTATACTCCGACTCATTGAACTGGGATTCCCCGGATGACTCTCTAACCGGCGCGATTATGGGAGATCCACCGACCTCAGGCAAGACTGACGTCAGGTGTGGACGGCTGCCAACCCCTCTGGCGATCAGATAGATGGTTTGACCCTGGCCTCAAAGCCCTGATCAAAGCCGTTCCCTACAAAATCCACACCCTGCTCACCGACAACGGTTTCCAATTCACCGATCTGCCGAAGAACCGTCTCGGACCCACGGCCCGGTGGCGCGTGCATATGCTCGACATGCTTTGCGAAGCCAACGGCATCGAGCACAGGTTGACCAAGCCGAACCATCCCTGGACCAATGGCCAGGTCGAAAGAATGAACTGAACTCTCAAAGAGGCGACCGTTCAGCGCTACCATTACGGCACGCACGCCCAACTCAAAGCGCGCGTCCAGGCCTTCCTCATGGCCTACAACTTTGCCAAGCGACTTAAGACCCTCAGAGGCCTGACGCCCTACGAACACATCTGCAAACTCTGGACGACGCAGCCCAATCGGTTCAGGTTAAATCCCCTTCACCACACTGTGGGACTAAACACCAAGATTCCTGACCAGGAACCTCAAGGGAACCAGAGCCGAAATGGCCCTCTCCGTCCTCGCCTACAACATGCTCCGCGCCATCAACATCAAGGCCGCAACCGCCTGAAACAAAAGAGGCTCCGCTTTACCGGAGCCTCTTTACGTTTCCACACAGCCTGAAGTCTGCCTGGGGTTTTCGCCGTGCTTTGTCTATGCCGCCGGCCGCGAAGGAGGAGGCTCGGAGGCCTGTCAACTCTCGCTACTGCTGACCATGTTCGCTGGTGGCCGGGCCGACGAGCGGTGCAGTACCAGGGGAGCCATTGGCATAGATTCTGGTGGTTCCGTAGGAGAAGACTGTCCCGGCAATTCCCGTCCCGTTGAAGTAGATATCCGAGTTGGCGATTATCACCGCTCCCACGGCCCCGGAGTTAATCCCGGTACCATTGCCGACGATCTCGGTGTTGTCCACTAACACCGTGGCACCGGAGCCGGCATTGAGGCCGGCAACCAGGTTCCCGGACACGACCGAGTTGTTCACGACGACGCCGTTCGAGGCGGCGGCGACGGAAACTCCATATACTGTGTTGCCGACCGAACGGACGTTGTCGAGTTCAGCAGTCGTGCCGCTCCCGGTCAGATAGACGCCGCCCCCGTTATTCCGCAAGGTTGTGTTCTTGACGAAGAGTAGGGTGTTGCCACTCGAACGCTGATCTGAAATAGCAGGCCCCGAAAAATTATCGATCGCCACGTCTTCGATGTGAACGGTCCCCGCGGTACCACTGACGACGATAGCGTTGCTAGCGATGCCGGATTGGCCATCGATGTTGATGTTCCGCAGGGTCACCACGGTTCCAGCGCTGATGGCGATGGCGGGCCCGCCACTGGGTGTCAAAAACTGTGCATAGCTGTCATGGCAGTCGATGGTGACCTGTTGCGCGATGGCGAGCGTGGCGGCGGAGGCTAACTGAAAGTTGCCTGAACTGAGGCAGTTGATCACGCCACCGGCTGTAGTCTGGGTAAGCGCAAAGCTGAAGGACTTGCACGGAGCCGTTATTGGGCATGTACCGGTGTCGGTGCCGGTACCGGCAACCCAGGTCTCACCCTGCGTCCCCGCGGCGTGAGCCGGAGCCGTGCAAAGCACGGGTAAGAGGCTCATCCCCAAGATAGTAATCGAAAGTGCGATCTTTCTCATATTACTCTCCACTGGTGAATTTACGTTAGTCTCGTTACACATTCCATGGTTTTCCTGGACGGTGTTCTCAACGATGTCGTGATTGTCTCAGAGCAAGAAACCATCAGAAATAATACCGTCTGTGAACATGGATTCGAACTCGCCGCTTCGCGACGATCCAGATTGACGCGCGAGGCAATCCTCCGGAAACCGTATGAGCCACACCAGCGGGGGACTATTGTACCTGATCCGCCTAGGTGTTCAACCGGAGTTTTGACCGCAGACGCATTTGCCGTAACGATGGCAATCCGGGCCAAAAAGGCGGGCATTTGCCGTGACTGACGAAAGCGCACGAAGAAGGACTCGCCTCGATCCTGCTGCGGTCAGCGGCGACTGAGAGCCGGCCTAGCAATCGCCTTTGCCCAGAGTGCCGATGTTCAATTGCGCGATGATTTCGTCAAAAACCGATTTTACGTTTCACAGCAACTGCGCACCGCGAAGCCTTCAATACAACGACTCTTCAACACAACGGTCAATGTTGCACGCTTTTGCTAGTTTGCGCCGGCGGGGGGCTGATAAATTGCCTGTCACCTTCCCTCCAGTTCGCCGGCGGCGGAGCAAGCGGCGTTCCGTCTGCAGACATCGACGCGGACGGCGGAGCGCTGATAAATTGCCCGTCGCCGTCCCTCCAATTCGCCAGCGGCGGAGCAAGCGGCGTTCCGTCTGCAGACATCGACGCGGACGGCGGGGGGCTGATAAATTGCCCGTCACCGTCCCTCCAGTTCGCCGGCGGTGCAGCGAGCGGCGTTCCGTCAGCAGACATCCGCGCGGACGGCGGGGGGCTGATAAATTGCTCGTTACCATCCCTCCACGTTTTACCCGGCCACGCGGCAACCGGAATCAGAGCGGCAACCGAACCTGCGGCCTGACTCGTCGCGCTTCGCGCCGGCAGGACCAGGGTTACCTCGCGTTCGTCTTTTTCGAAGGTGGCCTCGCGCCCGTGGATTTCCCGCAACGTCCAGCCGGCATGGCCTTGGCCGGTTTTAAGACGGATGACGTTTTTTGCAACCCGATCGACGAAAATGCCAATGCTCTGGGTTTCGCCAACAATCGTCCCCACCAGCATCAGCAGCGGGTGATCCGGTTCCGCTGGTTTGGGCGGCGGCTGCACCGCTGGAACGAACGGAGCTGCGATGACCGCGGCTGGAGGCGGTCGTCGCGACGGCGAGAACAGCGGCCGCTGCCGCGTGATGGACAATGACCTGAGCGGAATCGCCCATAACGGATTTCCGGTCAGCACCGGCGCGGCCGGTTTGTCCGCTGTTGGAACGCCGGGGGTGCGATTGGCTATCGGCGGATTGATTGTGGTCTCGATCGCTCCGCGGTCGACCGGCTCGGTCGCCGCCAGTGCGCAAGCCTGGGAATGACTGCACACAATAGCGACGAGAATCAGGGCAAAAAAGCTGCAGCCCCGGATCAGATCGTCCCGCACCCGTGCAGACAATTTTGGCAACGCGCTCACCCTTACTTCTCCGTCGAGCCAGGCACTACGATCGACTTAAAATCTCTGTATAGCAAATTCATAGGACTTTCCAGACGGCGCTGCATCGCGCCGGGCGGCGACGCGTGCAACCCAATATCGCCATAGGCCGGGATTATGGCTTGCCCTGCCATTGACCCGAGACTGTCATCAGCACGCGCATGAGTCCCGCTTCCCGACCAGTGGCCTGCGGGGCTTGGACCTCGAGTTGATCGACGAAAAGAAACGGCATGCCGGCCTCGAGATCATAGAGAACCTGCTGCAAGGCCGGCTGCTCGACCTCGCAGCTGACGATCAGGCTGATGATGCCATTTTTGGCTTGCGAGCTATTCAGATCGATTTGCGTCGACAGGACGTTGCCGCCGGATTTGCTCACCGCGCCCGTCACCCGCTGCTGCAAGGCGGCGCCGGCGACGGTGATCGACTGGCCTTCAAGGAACGGGGAGCCGACAGGGGCATTGGCACCGAGGGCGTCGGCGCGGCCGGGCGGTTTTTTGCGCCCTTCGATCTGGTCGAGCATGTCGGTCGCGGCGCTGAGCGCGCCATAGCGGTCGTAGACATCCGCCAATGCCGCCCACGTCACAGACGCACAGATTGCGACCAGCGCAACGTAGCATATCACCGCGACAGCGGGATATGGGGTGAGATATCGGACCAGCGTTTGCTCAGTGCTCATGTGGGCGGCGTGGCGATCGGTTGGATTTGCGCTTCGATATGGAAATTCTCGCCGGGTTGCGACGGCGAGTGCGTCGTCGGCGCGAAAAAGGTCGCGCGCGTGAAGTAGGGCGATTGCTCGATCAGGCGGATCAACGATGGCGCGTCGCGCGTGATACCGACGACCTGCATTTTGTCGCCGACGACCCGCAGCTCGGTGACGTAAGTATGATCGGGAAATATCCGCGACAGCGCTTCGAGCACGATCACGCTCGATGGCGTCGCGTGCTTGCGCCGCTCGAGGTCCGCCAGCACCGAATCGCGGCTGGTGTCGAGGCTCGCGCTCATCGTCGCGCGGCGGGCCGCAATCCTGCGGGCCACATCGTCTTGGCGCGCCAGCAAGCTGCCGCCGATAACGAGATCGGCGGCGATTGCCGCGCCCGCCAGCAAGCCGGCCACGACAAGGATGCCGACAAGCGCACGGCGCAGCCACTGGACCTCCAGCGCGCCCCGCGCTTGGTGTTCGAACACCTTGATCGCGACCGCGCCGGCGCCATCGCCCGGGACGACCGTGGACACGACAATAGCATCCGCGCCGCGGCCGGCGAACGCTTGCACAAACGGCGCAATCAGCGCCCGCGCCGTCGCCGCCACGGTCACCACGATCCGATCGTTGGCAATATCACTCGGCTTACTCCAGCCGAACGCAGCGTCATCGGCAGACCAGGGCGTGAGCCGATCGATCTGGGCGCGCACGATGCCGTCGAGAAATTCGCCGGCGCGCCGGGGTAATTCAAGCGGGCGAAACACGAACCGGGCCGGTTGCAGGATAACTTCGACGCGGCTCGCCCCCAGTCGTGACTCCAGGGTCGCCGGCAGCGAGCCGATCACCTTGCTGTCCACGATCCGGACGCGTTCGGCTTCGGCTGGCGAGGCAGCGCCTTCCGCCGGCAGAACCGTGAGTGCGCCATCCGCGCCTTCGACCAAATGGATGGTGCGCGTGGACACGAACCGTCCGCGCATGGCAATGATCGTGGCGGCGACGCAATCGAGCCAGCGCGAAAACCCCTCGGCAATTTCACTCACAAACTTCATCACGATCCTGCCGTCGGCCCCGATCACGCGGTCACATCAACTGGGGCCATCGAAATCGTCTCGCCAGGACAATATACGAAACGGCTCGTCGCCGTCCTGAAACGGCAGGATGACCGCCTCGGCGTCGACGCGCCGGCCGTTGTCGAATTCGAGGCGAGCGGTGACGCGTATCGCCTTGCTGCCTTCGGCGGTGGCGGCCTCGTGCGCGGGACCGAGCAGACCGAGCACGAACTGGGCATTCTGCGGCCCGGTCCCGCGCTGGCTCAGGACGGCGTAGAGAAGCTCGGTGGACATCCCGGGCAGCGCTGCAACGACTTCCGGCCGTGCGTCCAAGACATTGACGGTCGGCAGGCCGCTGAAGACGGTCACGAACGGCAACGCGCGCTCGACCAGGAGCGGCGGTAGACCGAGCACCAGCCACAGCTCGCCCACATTGGCGAAAGGCGCCTGCCGCGGCGCGTAGCTCAAGCCGGCGGTCCGATACGCAGCAGCTTCATTTGTCTGGTCTGCATTGTTGCCCTTGCTGCGCCAGCCGATTATCCGGTCGGCGTAATATTCGGCGTCGTCGTAGCGTGCGCCAAGCGTAGCAAACAATCCGGCCAACAGTTCCTTCGGCGCCGCGTTGAGATCGATCCGCGCGGCTTCCGAGCGGAACTCCACCGCGACGTTGGCGCGCCCCAGCCGGAAGGCAAAATCCCCTGTCGTCGGTCGCGATTTTTCCTCGACGGCGGTCAATTGATACGCGGTGAGCTCGAGAGCCGCCGATACCAGCGCCTCCGCCTGAACCCGGTCGTCGTTCACGCTCAGACTCACGGCCGCATTGGCGACGTAGACCGCATAAATCGAGATCAAGGCTGCGAGAATTCCGAGAATCCATAGCACGGCCACGACGATGAAGCCGTCGTCGCGTTGCGCGCGATCGGAGCGAGCGACGAAAAGCCTGGAGAGACGCAATGAATATTTCCTCCGGTTGCGCGTCAGCCGATCGCTTCGGGCCATTGGCTCACTTGGTTGCGGGTGCTTTCGCCATGTCACAATTCGTGAAATCCTTTGCGCCCACGCAGTCCGCGGGCGCATTGACGTGAACGATGGCGACCGTCGAGATTGCGAGCACCTGCGCGGTCGCCGCATCGCGCAGCGTAACGCGAATAGCATTAGGGAGTTTGGCGGCGCCGCGCCACGAATCTTGCCAGACCCGATCCGGACCCGCGTAGGCGAACGAAACCCGGTAGGGCGCGCGCACCAGCACGACCGGATCGGAGAATTTCACCTTTTCGAGGGCCGGCAATGCGAGCGGCACGAAGGATGCGCGCGTTCGCACCGAGGCGAGCCCGCGATCGTCGGCTGTTTCGCCAATATGCACGAATTCGAGACCAGGCCGTGTGTTGGGGCCAAGCGCGGAGCGCACGAACGTGACGGAAAGCGCCGCGCCGTCGAACAACGGACTCTTGACATCGCCGGACGGCGGGATGAATTCAGCGGCCGTCAAATCGGCCACGATGCGTTCAAGCCCCCTGGCCGTGAGCTCGGTCCGCTGCACGTGGGCAAAGCCGCGATTCCAATTCGGCATCCACTGCGCCGTGACCAAGGCAAGGGCGCCGAGTATCGTAACCATCAGCACGGTCGAAATCAGAGCCTCGACGAGGGTGAATCCCGCGATATTCGACCGGCCGCGCGCTTGCCGTTTGCATCGCTTCATCCACTTGGCCTTCGGTGCAGGCGGACGCTGTTGATGCGAAGGACCGGCCCGGCGGGCGATTGCACCGTGATGACGACGGCTTGCGGCAGCCACGGGGTCGGCAATTGCGGGTCAACGAAGCTCGCTCGGAACGGCAAGACATCGATCCGCCAGCGATAGTCCCCGACGGCGCCGGTGAGGCTGCCGAGGGCGAGATCGCCGCGGTCTGGGAGGCCGGCCTCGATCGCGCGTGCCGTCTCGACCAGGGTGAGGTGCTGGTCGATCGAGCGCGTACCGCGCACCGTCGCCGCCATCAGCGACCCGATCGCCGTCAGCGAGACGGCGACGATCGCGAGAGCAATCAGCGCTTCGATGAGCGTAAAACCGGCGACCGCTTGCCGGTCTTCAAAACGCGTTGGCCGGGACAACTTCTACACCTCCCGTCAGCCAATTGACTCGAATGTCGTAGCCGACCTCCTGCCGTGTCAGTCGGATCGTTCCACCGCACGACATTCCCGATCCGAAGAAATCGATCGTAGTTCCGGCGGCGCGTTGATTGCAGCGGGCCGCCAGCAAGGCCTCGAAGCGCACGTCATTCGGCATGCGCACCACTTGGCCGCTGGCGCCGGAGCGCACCAACCGCGTCAGCGCATTGATCTCAGTCGCGACCGGCCGTCGCCGCCAGATCGCCGTATCGCGGTCGGCCCGTAGCAAGGTGGCGACCTCGATTGCGTAGCCTTCCAACCTGGTGCGCGACGTGCCGCGTGGTATCGCCGGCAGCATGATCGCGGCGAGAATCGCAATGATGGCGAGCACGCACACGACCTCGAGGAGCGTGAACCCGCCCTCCTCGCTCCGATCGTCAGCGCGCCTGCGCCCAGCTCGTAACATCCGCCGCCGTTCCCGTGCCGCCCTCCTGCCCATCCGCGCCGTAGGAAATGATGTCATAGGCCCCGTGCTCGCCGGGCAGACGGTAGATGTACGGATGTCCCCATGGGTCATTGGGGATAGCCTCGCCTTTCAGATACGGCCCATTCCACCACTGGACGCCGCCGGGACGCTGCACCAAGGCTGCCAGACCCTCCGAGTTGGAAGGATAGCGTCCGACGTCGAGATAGAACAAGTCGAGGGTACTGGAGAAGCTTTCGATCTGAATCTTTGCCGCTTTGACTTTCGCTTCGCCTAGGTAATTGAGAACACGCGGTCCGACCAGTGCCATGATCAGACCGATGATCGTGATGACGACCAAAATCTCAACCAACGTGAAGCCCTGCTCGCCGCGCTTAGTTGAGCATCGACCTCGCTTCCAGGGTGTGGCGCAAAACATCATGGCGAACCCCTCCCAGTGTCATCCCACGACTTAGTTACCAACGACTTGGCTGACCGACAGGAGAGCCGTCATGACCGACACGATCAGGCCTCCGACAACGATGCTGATCGATATGATGGCCAGCGGCCCTGCTATGCCGACGATCCTGTCCAGGCTGCGCTGCAGCTTGGCTTCATAGAATTCCGCAACTCGCCCGGCGAGCATCGGCAACTGACCGGTCTCCTCACCCAACCTTAACATGCGGACCGCCATGGATGGAAGTGCGGCACCGTCGGCAAGCGAGTCCGAAAGCTTGCCGCCGTGCCTCACGCGGTCGACGGCCTTGGTCCAGACCGTCGCGTCACCGGTCGTCGCCGCCATCATGTCGGTGAGAATGCGCAGCGTCGTCGTGAGCGGAACTCCGCTCGTGAGCAGAACGCCGAGATTGCGGCAGAATAAGGCAGTCCGATGATAGCCGAGCATCGGGCGGATGAGCGGCAAGCGTGATGCTGTGCGGACCATGGCGGCACGGAATCCCGGCCGGCGCAGCAGAACCCAGCCGCCGATGAGAAGGATCAGGAGCGCTACGCCGACGCCATTGGCATGGGCACGCAGGAAGCCGGAAAACCCCATGAACCCGCCGAGAAACGGATCGATCTTCGCGTCGAAATCGCGCAACACCGAAGCAAATTGCGGCAGCACGAATAACAGAAAGAACGTTAGGACCGCGCAGGCCGCGCAAAGCACGAAAGCCGGATAGCGCAAAGCGTCGACCACCCGCCGCCGCAGCGTCTCCGCCCGGATGCGCTCGGCACCGATCACTTCGAGAATATGGTCCAGCGTGCCGGACGCCTCCCCCACCCGCACGAGCGCCACGTAGAGCGGCGGGAACAGCGAAGGGTAGCGCGAAATGACCTCGGCGAAACTTTCGCCTGCGAGAACGGCGGCTCTGATCTTGGCGACGGTCGAGCGAAGCCGCCCAATGTCGACGTCCGTGGACAGCAATTCGAGACCGTCATTGATGTGCGCGCCGGCCTTGAGCAGCAGCGCGAGATCGCGCGTGAAGACGGTGACATCCTCGGCGCGAGGCCTGGACAGGATCGAGAAATCGAATCGCGGGATAGCTGCGGCGCGGTCTTCGACGGTATCGATTGGAACAAGGCCGAGATACTCGATGCGGTGAGCGACTTCCGCTACGGTCGGGGCCGAGATCGAACCGTCCACCAATTCACCGTTCTGCGTCAGTGCTCGGTAACGAAAGTTCGGCATGGCGCTATCGCACCGTGGTGACCCGCAAGACCTCGGCAACCGAGGTGATGCCGTCGCGGCATTTGGCGACGGCATGGTCGACCATTGTCGTCATGCCGGCGCGAATGGCTGCCGCGTCGATACTGCCTGAATCGGTATTGGCGCCGACGGCGGTGCGCACCTGCGCCGTCATTTCGAGAACCTCGAATACGCCAGTGCGGCCGCGATAGCCCGTGCCGCCGCAGCGTTCGCAGCCGGCGGGTTCGTGCACCGTTTCACCGACCGCAAAACCGAGCGCCTCGTAGCGCGGGTCGCCGGCGAGGTGGGCCGCATTGAGCGTTCGTTTCGTCTTGCAGCGATCGCACAGCCCGCGGACCAGCCGCTGCGCAATCACCGCGCGGAGCGTCGACTTGAGCAAAAAATGCTCAACGCCCAGATCGAGCAGACGCGGCACAGCGGCTGCGGCCGTCTCGGTGTGGAGCGTGGTCAGGACGAGGTGGCCGGTCAATGCCGCGTGGATCGCGATATGGGCGGTCTCGGCATCGCGGACCTCGCCAACCATGATGACGTCGGGGTCCTGGCGGACGAACGAGCGCAGGGCCGTGGCGAACGTGAGCCCGATCGACGGCTTGACTTGCGATTGGTTCACGCCGTGAATCTCGTATTCGACCGGATCCTCGATCGTGAGAATCTTGCGCGTCGGCTCGTTGAGGATCGACAGCATCGTCGCCAGCGTCGTCGTTTTGCCGCTGCCGGTCGGGCCAGTAATCACGACCATGCCGTGCGGCAGCGCGAGCAGACGCGTGACTTTGGCTTCATCCGCAATCGACAAGCCGAGTTTGCCGATCTCGAGCAAGCCACGATCGCGCGGCAACAGCCGGATGACTGCCGCCTCGCCGTGCTGCGTCGGCATGGTCGCGACGCGAATGTCGATCTCTGATCTCGCGACCCGCAGGCGGGCGGCGCCATCCTGCGGCAGCCGCCGCTCCGCGATGTTCAAGCCGGAGAGAATCTTAATGCGCGAGATCACGGCTTGCGGCAGCGCTCCGGCTGGCGCTGGGATCGCGCGCAGCAAGCCGTCGACCCGCATGCGAATGACGAGACCATTGCGAAACGGCTCGATATGGATGTCGCTCGCCCGCAGTTCCATGGCCTTTTCGAGCAGATCATTGACGGCACGAACGACCGGAGCCCCGCTCGCCAGATCGCGCAGGCTCTCGATGTCGTCGTCGATTCCGGCGGTTGCGACGTCTTCCGCGGTGCCCGGACGCGAAAGTTCGTCCTCGCCAAGCCGCTCGGCCAGAACCGTCGCGATGTCCTCGAACGAGGCGACCGCGATCTCGACGGGTTTGCCGAGGACGATTTCGGCGGCGCGGACCGCGGCAACATCGTTGGGGTCGGCGACCGCGAGCGTGTTCTGGTCCTTGGCCGTTCGGTAGGGAAATAACGTTGTCTCGCGCAGGAAGCGAGGCGAGAACCGCGCGGTCAGCGCCGAGGCCGTCATGAGGTCGGGGAGCGAGCACCGCTTCAGGCCGTAGTACTTGGCGACTTCGTCGGCAAAGTCATTGGCCGACAAATCGGTCAGCGTCCATAGCTTTCGCAGGCTCAATTCCGCGCCCGGCAAGTCTTCGCAAGAAATATTGACCTTTGAACCGGCAATCAGGTAGTTTTTGCTCGATAGATATTTGGCAAATTCCGCGGAAGCATTGGTACTCATGGGAACGTCCGCCATAACAGCACGAGAAAGTCGACCTTCCACATGCGGATTAACTAATTGTTGACGCAGGTAAATATTTAGCTGTACTTTTTTAGGGTGTCAATTTGACGTTGCCCGGGCGTGATGGTTGGGGGAGCTTTGCGTTTAGTTCAGAGCGCGCCGCTTAGTCGTCGATTTGCGCGGATCGGCGCCGCTGCAATCTTTTTCGCCATTGTTGCCGCCGCGCTTGCTGCGTGTAATTTGACCTCGAGTCTGACGTCGGCCGGCCAGAATGGAACCGAGCCGCCGGACGCGAACGATCAGGTCCGGGCCGCGGATTTAAAGCCGCGGTTTCCGCTGCCGGCGCAAACAGCGGACAACGGCTCGAAGACCGAGCCACACCCGTCAGTTTATTACGGCGCAGGAACGGAACGTCCGCGCGTCGCGGGGATCGAGCCCACGCCTGATGGCAGCGGCTACGAGTTGAATTTCGAAAACACGCCCATCGCGACCGTCACCAAGGTTATCCTCGGCGACATCCTGGGCGTGGGGTACACCATCGATCCTCGAGTCCAGGGCACTATCACGCTGGCATCAGGGCGTCCCATCGCACAGAGCGACATCCTCTTCGCGCTAGAAAACGCACTGCGCACGGCCAATGCAGTTTTGGTGCACGATAAATCGGGTTACCGGCTGTTGCCCGCAGCCGACGCGGTTGGCAGCGGCAGTGTGGATCGCGCAACTGCCGGCAATTCGCCGGAGCCGGGCTACGGCATCAGCATCATCCCGCTGCAATACGTCTCCGTGCAGACGGTGAGCAAGTTGCTGGACAGCTTTGCGATGAAGCCCGGCGCCATTCGCGCCGATTCGTCGCGCAATCTGCTTGTGATCCAGGGCAGCGGCGCAGAACGCCGCGCCGCGGTCAATACCGTGTTGGACTTCGACGCCGATTGGATGCGCGGGCAATCGGTCGGGATCTATCCCGTGAAGAACTCGACACCGGAGCCGCTGATCACCGAGCTTGAGAAAATCATGGATTCGGGCGAAGGCGGGCTGTCCGGGAACATGGTCAAGCTTCAGCCGATCAGCCGCCAGAACGCCATTCTGGTCGTGGCGCGAAAGCCGGAGCTGCTGCGAGCCGCGGCGACCTGGATCAGTCGGCTCGACAGCTCCCAGACGGCGAGCACCGGCGTTAAGGTCTATCGGGTCCGTTACGGCGACGCGCGGCTGCTCGCGCGGCTTCTCAACGAAATGTATGTTGGCGGTTCGCTGGGTTCATTGGATTCCGCGACGAATCAGCTCGCTCCGGCTGCGGGTCTAACCACGACGTCGAGTGAAGGGGCGGCGGCTTCGATGGGCCCTGCTGACCGGCTGACCGGCGGTACGGCTTCGCTGGCCACCGCGTTGCGACAGCCGCCGGGGGCCGGCGACAGCGGGCAAAATATTGTCGGATCGGGCGCGAACACCGCGACAGGAGGTGCGCTGCGGAGCGGTACTGCGGGCGGCGGGCCAATCCTGCCGGGTGTTCGCATTACCGCCGACGTCACCAACAATGCACTCTTGATCTATGCCAACCAGGAAAGCTACCGCATCATCGAGCGGACGCTGAACCAACTTGACCGGCCGCGGCTGCAGGTGGCGTTCGATGCCACAATCGCCGAGGTCACCCTCAACGACAATCTCAACTACGGCGTCCAGTTTTTTCTGCAAAACAACGGCAATATCAACTTGGGGTCGATCATCAACAGTGCCGGTGGTGCGGTGCTGGGTCAGGCTCTACCTGGATTCAACTTCCTGGTCGGGTCGCAGACTACTCCGAATGTCATCCTCAGTGCCTTGCACGCCTACACCGACGTGAAGGTTCTCTCTAACCCTTCGCTTGTCGTGGTCGACCACGGCGTCGCCACCCTTCAGGTCGGCGACCAGGTGCCGATCACGACCGGCACCGCAACCGTGCTCAGCGCGAATAATGCTGTCGTCAATACCATCAGCTACCAAAACACCGGCATTATTTTGCGGGTCGTGCCGCGGATCAACTCCAACGGCACCGTGTTACTCGACATTGAGCAGGAGATCAGCGAAGTTGCGCCAACGACTGCGGCCGGGTCGCTGACGCCGACAATTTCCGAGCGTAAGGTCAAGAGCACTCTCTCGGTCGTCGACGGGCAGACGGTGCTGCTTGCGGGCCTTATCAGCGAAACGCAGAGCGTCACGCGCTCTGGAATCCCACTCGTCGATCAGATTCCCTATCTCGGCGACGCATTTGCCCAGAATCAGAAGCAAATTCAGCGAACGGAGCTGATCGTGTTCATCCGGCCGCAAATCATTCGCGACAGCGTCGATGCCTCCGTCGTGGCGGAAGAATTGCGCTCGAAATTCAGAGGGAGCAAGGTTGGCTCGGTCAAGCCTCCCGGAGCCGTGATCCCGTTAACGCCGCAGACCATAAGATGAAGCACTCCTCCAGAAGCGGTCGCAGCGAATTCGCCTAGGCCTGTACACTATCCCGCGACGAGGGTGATCTTGCTGTTGCCATGGAATGGATGGTACCGGATGCGAAGTGGCGCCCGCTTGCCCAATATTGCGGCCTCAGCCTCATTGCACTGGTCGTCATCGCGGCGAGCGTTCTGGCCGCTCCCGATCTGTCTGGGATACTGGGAGCAGGCCTCGGTGCTCTGATGCTTGCCGTCGCGGCCATCGACGCGCGCCATTTCATCATCCCCAACGCTCTGACCTTCGCCGCGTTCGGACTTGCCCTGGCGAATGCCGGCGTGCAGCAGCAATGGGAAGGCGTCCTCACCGCCTTGCTGCGCAGCGCCGCCGCAACATTGGGCTTTTTGGCTGTGCGTGTCGGCTATCAATGGCTGCGTGGACGCCAGGGCATTGGCCTCGGCGACGTCAAGCTTGCCGGTGTCGCCGGCGCTTGGCTCACATGGACGATGCTACCGGTTGCCGTCGAAATTGCGGCGCTCGCGGCGCTCGCGGTCTATGCGCTGCGGTGGGTTGTCGGCGGCCGCACTGTGCAACGACTGACAAGAGTGCCGTTCGGCCTGTTTTTTGCTCCAACGATCTGGCTCTGCTGGCTGCTCGAAATGACACTTGCACTCACATGAGTGGCGGCATGCTGGTGACCCGATTCAACGGAAATCGGGTCATGGTCCAGCTGTTAGATTGAGCACGATCTTTTCCGAAGACCGGCTTCCACCCCGGATCAAGTCCGAGGCAGGCGTTTTCTGGATTGCTCTAGCGTCCTCGTTGTGCCTGCCACTCGATCGCTAGCGCTTGGGCTTTTGTGCGTTCCGCGAGGCTGAGTTTCGAAGCGACCGCATCACGTATGCGGACCCAATCGTCGCGTTCTCGTCCGGTCGCCCTGGCCACTGCCAAATCCAGCCATTTGTAAGCCAGGATGTAATCCTGCGGAACACCCTGACCCTTGTCGTACATCAGCCCCAGCCAATACTGGGCACTGGCGTAGCCCTGCTCGCTCGCGAGACGAAGCCAGTTCGCCGCCTTGATGTAATTTTGCGGGACGCCGTAGCCGTTGGCATACATGAAGCCGAGATAAGCCTGCGCTCTTGCATCGCCGCGCTCGGCCAGCGGCGCGAATTTCGCAACTGCGGTGGCGTAGTCTTGGCGACGGAAAGCGGCAATGCCATCCTCCGACGGCCCTGCCATCGCCGGGCAGGCCGCGACAAGCGCCAAGAAAAGAGCGCACAACACACGAGCGCACAACACGCGTCGACCAGCCATTATGTCCTCGTCCGGCCTATTTTCGCAAACTCTCTCGGTCATACCAAGGGGCTTGATGTGCCCTCTCGCGTCAGTTGCCGGTATGGCATGCCGCGTCGGCTGCAACGCTACGGCTCGGCATCGCAAAAGGTGGCGAGGCGCATCACCATCCATCACTATGCCGGACTGGGCTCGCCTTCAATCCGGCCATTCAGCTGCGGTGCTCGAATCGGCAAACCTGCCCGAATGCGGACGCGGCTCGTCGGCTTTGCCGAGCAGGCCTTGTTTACCGGGTGTAGCGCAGCGTGCCGGTGCCGGCGTAGGGTCGGGAATCGATTTCCGGTGCCGCAGTTGCGCGATCACGTCCTCTTTTCTGAGACCTAATTCCGGGCTGAACAGGACGGTCATCATCCAATACGTATTCTTGGTGGTTGCCGCTTCGTGGTTGAGCGTGATGCCGTTCATGCCGCCGAAGTGCTGCGCATTCACCATGTCCGGATTCGCCGAGCCAGAGAGCAATAAGCTCTCACAGCCTTCAGATAAAACCGCATGATTTCCATCTTGAACTCTAGCGGTTTTAGTTGATCGAGCAAGGAAAATGCCAAATCCCAGTCGCCAAGCCGAAGCCCTGCCGAAGTCGCAATCGCAATGATTTGCCTGTCCGTCAAAGGAAATCTGGACGGAGAATTCCAAGCCCACTGGTAGCGACGCTGCATTATTTCTCTTAACTTTAGATACTCGCGACACTCGATAATACGACGATTCTTTACTTTTCTATCTAAGCGCTTGAAAAGCAATGCCCATGACTGAAGGTGCGACATATCAAAACCTCGACTTGCCTGCTCTGCGTGCGCTCGATAAACAGCGCCGGGTCGGTTTACAATATAAACTGAGAAATCGCAGAAAATCTGAACTTGAAAGTCTACATCGCTTGGCAGCCCTACGTGGAAATAAGGAGCTCCAATACACTTTAGGGTCTCTGAGCGCCATAATATTGAGCTCCACGCGTAATGTCCGTAGGTCATCCAATCGCGGAGATGCTCACTTGGTTTGAGCAAACCAAACTGAATTTTGTCAAGCGCGCTTGGGTAGGTGGTTTCGATGTTGCCCTCTTCATTTCGTTGTTCCGTTACGAAGATGGCAGCACCGGCATCCCTGTATTCCTCCAAAATGTGAAAAGCGTCAAAAAGGAAGTTCGGTAACAACCAATCATCATCAGCAAGTGGGACATAGTACGTTGTACTAACGCTTGCCAGCCCCCGGGCAAAATTTTCCACGGCTCCGCAATTATAATCATTCTTGAAATAGAATATCCGTGGATCCAGGGCTGCCGCCGTTCTGACGTAATGTTCCGTATCGTCCGTAGAAGCGTTGTCAAAGATGTGAACTTTTATGGGAACTCGGGTTTCCTTCAATACACTGTCGATCGCATTTTGAAGGAGTTTCCTCCTATTGAATGTCGGAATAACAACGGTAATTTCATTCATGCTCACAACGCGAACTCATTGTGAAACGGCGTCGCTGCCTGTGCGAGCGATTTCTTTGACCGCGCCGACCACGCGCTCGACTAGCGCTTCCGTCATATTGAACCCGGAGGGAAGATTGACGCCCCGTGCGCCAATGTCATAGCTCGCCGGATTGCGCGCTTGCCAGCACTGCGGCCCGCCGAATTCGCGATAGGCCGGAAGCGCGCTTAACGGATAGAAGAAGGGTCGGGAATCGATATTGCGGTGCCGCAGCTGGGCGATCACCTCCTCTTTTCTGAGACCTAATTCCGGGCCGAATAGGGCGGTCACCATCCAATACGTATTCTTGGTGGCTGCCTCTTCGTGATTGAGCGTGATGCCGTTCATGCCGCCGAAATGCCGCGCATACCACGCGAACTGCTCGCGCTTGCGCGCCACGAGTTCGTCGATCCGTTCAAGTTGGGCCAATCCGAACGCCGCCTGCAACGCACTCATCCGGTATTTGAACGCGACCTCGTGATTGACGAACAGCCGATCGCCCGGCTCGCGGCCGTGGTCGCGCAGGCACAGAACGCGGGCAAAGATGTCGTCGCGAGAGGTGACGAACATTCCGCCCTCGCCGGTGGTCAGTGTCTTCGAGCCATGAAAGCTGAACGCGCCGGCATCGCCGAACGCGCCAGCCTTGCGGCCGCGAAACTCGGAACCGATCGCCTGCGCGGCATCCTCGATCACCGCAATACCGTGCCGCTTCGCGACGTTCATGATCGCTTCCATATCCGCCATGTTGCCGTAGAGGTGGACGACGATGACGGCCTTGGTGTGCGGGGTGATCGACCGCTCGACGGCAGCTGCATCGAGACACCACGAATCCTTGTCGATATCCGCAAACACCGGCGTGGCCCCGACATAGGTAATCGGCGCGGAAGTGGCGATCCAGGTCGCTTCCGGCACGATGACCTCATCACCCTTCCCGACACCGAGCGCCGCGAGTGCAAGGTGCAGCGCGGAAGTACAAGATGGCAGAGTTACGGCATGCGCAACGCCGAGATACTCGGCGAATGCCTTCTCGAAACGCGCGGGATAGGCGTTATGGTTGGCGTACCATCCGTTTGCAGCCGCATCTGCCGTATAGCGGACCTCCTTCTCTGTTACCCAGGGGCCGGCAACCGGAATCCAATCCATTGTACCGAGACTCATCCTGAGGTTACCGAGTCCGATCGCAAACGCGGCAGCGCACGGTCACGGTCGGACATTACCGCCGGCACCTGTGGCCACGCAATCGCGAGGTCCGGATCGCTCCAAATAATGCCGCGCTCGGCCGCCGCGACGTGGGGAGCGGTCATCTGGTAGAAAATCTCGGTGTCATCGACAAGCGTCTCAAATCCGTGAGCGAACCCGGTGGGCACGAACAGAGTCAATCGGTTCTCCGCGCTGAGCTCGAAGGATTTCCAGCGACCGAAGCTCGGAGACTTTGGACGGACATCGACGATAACATCGAACATCGCGCCAGCGGTGCAGCGGACCAGCTTGCCCTGCGCATGCGGCTCGGCCTGGTAGTGCAGCCCACGCAACGTGCCGCGCCGGCTATTATAGGACGTCGAGGCTTGCACGAATTCGGTCGGTAGACCACGGGCGCGGAAAACATCGGCGTCGAACAAGCGCGCGAACAGCCCGCGCTCGTCTTTGGCCGGCTCGGGTTCGATGATGGCGGCACCGAAAAGAGGTATTTCGCGGAAGCGCACGACACCCGCCTATACAACGCGCGGGTCCGGAAGCGGAACGATAAATCGCCCGCCGCGGCGGCGATACTCGGCTTGTTGTACCATTATCTCGTCCGCAAAATTCCACACCAGAAGCATGACGTAATCCGGCCTGGTTTCCAAGAGCTTCTCCGGGCCATAAATGGCAAGCCGGCTACCCGGGGTTAACTGGCCCTGCTTGATCGGGCTGCGGTCGACCACGTAGGCGATCTCATCGGCTCCCAGTCCGCAGTAATTGAGCAAGGTCGTGCCCTTGGCCGACGCGCCGTAGGCAACAATCGAACGTCCCTGTCGCTTGAGGTCACGAATGAATTCGACGAGCTTGGTTTTGAGATGGCAGACCTCGTCTTGAAAGCGAGCATAGCGTAGCGGCTCGTCGACGCCCCAGGCCCGTTCCCTGGCAAGCATCTCGGCAACGCGCGCGCTGCCATCCGCCTTCGCAGCAGCCGTAGCGTCGCTGCGGCGGGCAAATACACGTAACGATCCGCCATGCACGCCGAGATGCTCAACATCGACGACGGTCAGTCCCTGGCGCGCAAAGGCCCGCGCCAGCGCGGTCAGCGAAAAATAGAACAGGTGCTCATGGTAGATCGTGTCGAATTCGATCCGATCCATCATGTCGCAAAGCCAAGGCACTTCGACCATCGCCTCCCCGTTGGGCTTCAGCAAGAGCCGGATACCGGCGAGCACCCCATTCAGATCCGGAACGTGAGCGAGCACATTGTTGGCATGGATGACGTCGGCACGACGACCTTCGGCAACCAAACGTGCAGCAAGATCGCGGCCGAAGAACTCGTCGATCGTTTCAATGCCGCGGTCGCGCGCAATGCGGGCGACGTTGCGCGCCGGCTCGATGCCCAGAACCGGAATGTCGCGCTCGCGGTAATTTTGCAAAAGGTAGCCGTCGTTGCTGGCCACCTCGACGACAAGCGAGCCGGCATCCCAGCTGCGCGCCTTGATGACGCGCTCGACGAGGGCGCGCGCGTGCGACAAAAACGCGTCGGAAATGGACGACAAATAAACGTATTCATCAAATAAAATGTTCGGCGTTATCGAAATCGAGAGCTGCACGAGACTGCAGGCCGGACAGCGAAGCACATCGAGCGGGTAGCGGGGCTGCCGCGGATTGTCTCCGTTGCGCTCCAAAGCGTTAGCAAGCGGCAATTGCCCGAGCGAGAGCACGGCGACGAGCGGGGCCGCGCCGCAGGCCCGGCACGCGGTAATCTCAGTAACCTCGGCGGACAAGATCTGCATTTATAATCGTCGCCTTGCCACTGCTATGAGCAGCCGCGTAGGCGCTCTGCCTCGAGTGATGGGATGGTACCCTATAACCAAGGCTTACCCGCGGTGCAACGGCATGAGCGGTTAGCAATCGGCGCGCTGGGTCTGACACGCCGCTTTTCACGCTGTAGGTGGACAGATGTGTGGCGGGCAGAACGTGTTTGAGGCTCGGACCCGGTTTGCTCGTATCGAAATCGCCGCCGCATCCGGTGACTGACCAAGCGGCCGCCGAAATTTGATCCAATCGCTTCCGCTGTCTGACGCCACTGCGAATTGCCACGGCTAAGTCAATTGTGTAAATCACGCTCATGCGCACAGTCATTTTGGCCGGCGGTTTGGGCACACGGCTCGCGGAAGAGACCGAGACCTTGCCGAAGCCCATGATCGAAATCGGCGGCCGGCCGATCTTGTGGCACATCTTGCAGCACTACGCCGCGTACGGCTTCCGCGAATTCGTCATCGCCCTTGGCTACAAAGGCGAGGTCATCAAGCGATTCTTCGCCGAATATGCGGGGTTGGTTGGTAGCCTTTCGGTGGAACTGGCCGCGGGCCGTGTTACGCGGTTGGAGGGCGCTGCCGAAGATTGGACGGTCCATCTGATCGACACCGGCCTGAACACCAATACCGGCGGACGGATCGGGCGGCTGGACAAGTTTCTCCGCGGCGGCACGTTCATGATCACTTACGGCGACGGATTATCGGACGTCAACATCAAGGAATTGATCGCGGCGCATCGCCGCTTTGGCAAGCTCGTCACCGTCACCGCGGTGCGGCCGCCGGCGCGCTTTGGCGCGCTCGAGTTTGAGGGCGACCTGGTGCGGGAATTCTCCGAGAAACCACAAGCCGGCGAGGGCTGGATCAATGGCGGCTTTTTCGTCTGCGAACCGGGAATGCTGGAGTACATTCGGGATGACAGCACCGGTTTGGAATATGACTGCCTGCACCGCCTGGCGGCGGATCGGCAGCTTGCGGCGTATCGCCATGACGGATTCTGGCAATGCATGGACACATTGCGCGATAAACGCTTGCTGGAAGATCTTTGGCAGGAAGGACGCGCGCCGTGGAAGATTTGTTAGCCCAGCGGCCTCGTTCTGCGCGCGCCGTCGTTCGGCGAGATCGCGATTGAGGCGGGACAGGTGACGATGGTTCGCCGGCAGTGCATGGACCCCTATCGCGATCTCTTGCTGCTAAGCGAGTTGTGCAAGAGCGAACGCGCGCGTTGGATGACCGGCAATGAGTGATGAGCGGCAGCCGCACCCTGATTTCTGGCGCGGGCGCTCGGTATTCCTCACCGGTCACACCGGATTTGTTGGCGGTTGGCTGGCCTTCTGGCTGGCCCGCATGGGCGCCCGAACAGTGGGCTATAGTCTGCCGCCTCCAACCGAACCCAGCTTCTTCGAGGCCGTTGGACTCAACGGCCTGGTTCCTTGGACCCAAGCTGATATTCGCGATCGCAAGCAATTAGCGCGTGCGGTCGCGTCAGCGCAGCCGCAGATCCTGCTGCATCTCGCGGCACAGCCCCTGGTTCGAGTTGCGTTTCACGAGGCTTATTCAACATTCATGACAAATGTCGTGGGCACGCTCAACGTTCTGGAGGCTGCGCGCACGGTGGACTCTCTTAAAGCCATCGTCGTATTCACGACCGACAAGGTCTACGCTGAGGCCGGCCGTCCGCGGCGCTTCCAGGAAGATGACCCCCTCGGGGGTAAGGAACCATACGCGCTGAGCAAGGCAAGCGCCGAATTCGTCGTCAACGCCTACCGTCACAGCCAATTCATGCGTGAGCGCCCCGATCTCCCGCTCATGACCGTTCGCGCCGGCAATATTATCGGCGGCGGGGATTGGGCCCTTGATCGCCTGGTGCCCGACGCTGTTCGCGCGTTTCAAAGCAAACAGCCGTTGTTGTTGCGAATGCCCCAGGCAATTCGGCCGTGGCAATTCGTCCTCGACGCTGTAGGCGGACTGCTGTTGCTTGCGGAAGCGGCATGCAGCGACCCGCACAAGTATTCCGGGGCATGGAATTTTGGTCCGGCAGAACCAGCGAGCGCGACGGTAGCCGACGTCGCAGACGCGCTGGTTCGACATTGGGGTTGCGGCGCGAGCTGGCAGGCCGCTGCAAAGGCGGATTTTCCAGAAACCAAAGACCTCGAGATCGACAGTAGCAAGGCCGTCGCGCACCTCGGATGGCGACCGAAGTGCCCTCTCTCGACAGCAACCGCCCAAACCATAGCTTGGTATCGCAGCTTCTGTGCCAGCAAGGACATGCGAGAGGTTACCGCGGAGCAGATCGATGTCTATGCCGGCAATCAAGGGCGAAGATCTGTCGCCAACTTGCCATAATATATGAGGGTCCGTTCCAGCTTTGTCTGCCGATCCTCCTCTTCGATTACCGGCCTGGACGCGCTTCTTTGCTCAGCAACTTCGAGCACCTTACTCAAGACTAGCGCGGAGATTACTTCGTTGGCATTCGTCAGCCAAGATCGCGTACCCGCCCTGATCCGAGCACTTGCATGGCCGGCTGTACGGTCGCCGGTCCGATTCGACCTACGACGCACTTCCTCAAGCGGCCATTATTGCCCCGGTCGTATCTTCAAGATACCATCGATAAGTAGCCCTGATGCCGTCTTCGAGCGAGATTTCCGGGACCCATCCCAAGCTCGCAATGCGGCTTGAATCCATGAGCTTGCGTGGCGTCCCGTCCGGTTTTGTTGTATCAAATACGATCTTGCCGGTATATCCGACGACCCATGCCACAATCTCCGCCAGCTCGCGAATTGAAACCTCATAGCCTGCCCCGCAATTGACGTGCTCATATTCGTCGTAATTGTCGAGGCAAAAGACCACGGCTCTGGCCAAGTCGTCGACGTGCAAAAACTCCCGCAACGGCGTTCCCGTACCCCACACGACCATCTCGGGATGTCCCTCCTCCTTTGCCTTATGAAACTTATGGATAAGCGCGGGCAGCACGTGGCTAGTCATCGGATCGAAATTGTCACCAGGGCCGTAGAGATTGCAGGGCATGACGGAAATATAGCGACGACCGTATTGCTTGCGATAGGCTTGGCAGAGCTTGATCCCGGCAATCTTGGCGATGGCGTACCATTCATTTGTCGGTTCCAGCGGGCCGGTCAGCAGCGCGTCTTCCTTGATCGGCTGCGGCGCAAACTTCGGATAGATGCAAGACGAACCGAGGAACACCAGACGATTGACGCCGGCGAGATGGGCGGAATGAATGATATTGGCCTCGATTGCCAGGTTGTCGTAAATGAAATCGGCAGGGAAAGTGTCATTGGCATAGATTCCACCGACCTTTGCGGCGGCAAACACGACGGAGTCGGGGCGATTCTGTTTGAGCCAAACCTCGACGCCGATTTGATTGCGCAGGTCGACGACGCTCCGATCCGCCTTTAGGACCTCGTCGCCGCGAGCAGTCAGGCAGCGGGTAATGGCCGATCCCACCATGCCCTTATGACCAGCTACCCAGATTCTGTTACCGACCATAAGTTCCCCTGTGCTCCCCTAACCCGCTGTTATCACATCAGTCCTCAATCCGCTAGAGCAAGGTCCAACTGCGGAAATACCGCGTAAGGGTGGCGTACAACATCGGGAGATTTGACCGGAGATGTTCCCACATGCGGCACTTCGGCCTCGTCATGATGATTTGGCGCTGGATGGATACGCTGCGGCGATATGCCGGACGCCCTTTTGCCTCACATTTTTGTGTTACTATACATTGGCTGAAACGACCGTCATCCCCGGAACCTGAAGCGATCGTCGATCAATGTTGGAGGTCATCGAAATCGACCTGACACCTATTCTCCCGGGCGCTGTAAACGGTGGCGCCAAAGTTGTCGCGCTCGAATTAATTCGCCAGGTTGCCAGGCTTCATCCAGAAACCAAATTTACCCTACTGACTGCCGCGGAAGGGCATGAGGAATTAGCGGCGCTAGAACGAGAGAACGTTACCCGGCGGCTAATCACTCAGGAGTTGCAGGGGCTTCCGCAAACGCGCTCCTGGCGGGATCGTTTGTTTGCCTTCATCCCTCGCCAGCTGCTATGGCGGTTCAATAAAACGCTTCTTGTTCTGAGAAAGGTCCTGCCATCGAACCATTACTACGCGTCTTCGCGAGATCATGCCGGATCGCGGGTTCGTCCTGACCTGCTGTTTTTCCCGTTCGGCATGTCTTATCCATGCCGCGGTCTGCCCCTGCGCTTTGCGTCAGTCCCGTCAGTGGCGACTGTTTATGATCTCCAGCATCTGGCGTATCCGGAATTCTTCAGCGATAACGACTTGACCGAACGCGACCGTTCACTCAATTTCCACAAGAAAAACTCAACATTTATCGTCATTTCCAATTTCGTACGGGACAGTTTGATCCGGCGGGCCGGCGTGCCGCCGCAATCGGCGCACACCGTTTATATTCGCTTCAAGCCGCACGCGCCCGAGATCGACATGGAAGCGGCGCGCGGCGTGCTTCAAAGGCTCCGGCTGCAGCAGGGGCGGTATTTCGTTTATCCGGCCAACTTTTGGCGGCACAAGAATCACGAAATGCTGCTCGCCGGATTTGCCTTGGCACGAAGCAGTGCTTTGCCGCACGATTTCAAATTGGTGTGTACAGGTTCGCCTGACGAGCGCATGACCATCATCGCGGACGCCGCATACGCATTGGGATTGGCTGAATGCGTGGTCTTGCCAGGATTTCTAGCCGATAAGGAGTTTTCGGCTCTCATTCGATCAGCGGCCGCCGTTGTGTTTCCCTCTCTGTATGAAGGATTCGGCATGCCGATCATCGAAGCCGCCGCCGCGGGTTGCCCGGTCGCCTGCAGCGATCGCGCGAGCCTTGCAGAGATCGCAGGAGACGCCGCGCTGCTATTCGATCCGCGAAAACCCGCAGCAATCGCCGAAGCGCTATGCCGTCTCGCCACTGATGACAAGTTGCGATCCGAACTCATAAAAAAAGGATTGAGGCAGGCGAAGAAGTTTTCCAGCATTGAACAAATGGCCCGCGAATATTGGACGGTCTTTGAACGGGCCGCGCGAAACGGGAGTGGACGGATTGTCAGCAACGGGAGTGTACGCAGACGGCGGCGCCTCGCCATTGTTCAACATCTACATTCCCGATGACTCTGACGTGAGGACGCTTCGAGTGGACCTTGAGCTGCCGCAGCTTTCGATTCGGAGCCTTCATCTCGGGCCGCCACGATCGCGCGCAATAAGCGGTATAGCTACCGGTGCGTGCGGAGCCTAGCAGCTGAAGGTGCAAGTCCGGCCGTCTTCCCGCTCGTACGAGCTTCCTTTTTAGCGACCCAGCTCCGATAGGCGATCACTCACCTTCAGAATTCTGAGAATGGAACTCCGTGATCCCGGACGCGGCAGCCACCTCTCCTGGTTGGGTGCAGAATGAACCTTGCGTTGACCTCACCGAATCCGGGCGCCTCGGGCTGTGACTGAACCGCTGGGGCTCGGCATACTCACTGGCGATCGACACCGTCTGGTCGGTCGAGCCGCCGTCCATGATGATATATTCGATATTCGGGTAATCCTGATCGAGTCACGCTCTCGATCGTCGCGTGGATGAAGCGCCCTTGATTGTAGGACGGCGTCACGGATGGTCACGAGCGGCGGCTGCATGAGAGGTCAACCCGATCGGGGTTCATGGGCGAGAGTTTAGTCCACCACCAGCCGTGCTACGTCTTGGCCGTTCGCTTCTAGGATGAACACCCGAATCGCGCAAGGAACATTCGACAAATGCACTAATTCCGCGAATTTATGATCGCAGGATCAGTTTGTCCCAGAACCGCACGATCGGAGAGGCAAGAAGTTTTTGGAGCCGCTCGGCCAGCTCCTCTCGATTGACCTCCAAACTCTTAATGACCTCCAGGCGCGCGGCACAATCGGCATCCAAACTCTTAATGACCTCCAGGCGCGCGGCACGATCGGCCTCCGATTCCCTTAGCTGCGCGCTCAACGAGGCGGTTTCGAGCGAGTAGACCGTAATGTCGTCGAACACGTTGGGCGGCAGCGTGAAATAACGCGCGAGGTCGCGCCGCCCGCCCTCAACGTAAAACTTGTTGAGGCCGTCGAAATAGACGCAGTGATAACCGGCTTCGGTGAGAATATGCTCCCACTTCGCGTCGTTCTGTTCGGGCGTTCCCTGGTGCGTCGCCTCGACGATGAGGATCGTCGGCCGGTGCCGCGTCAAATCCAGCCCGCGCAACACCTGCTGCTCCCACCCCTCGACGTCGATCTTGAGAAAATCAATAGGCCGTCCCGGCGCGTGCCGCTCGATGATCTCATTGAGCGTACAGATTCGCATTGTATGTTCAACGATTGTTTCATCGTGTTTCGCCGCCGCGACACGGACCGCATCATCGAAAGACGACCATTGATGGGTGTGGCTCAACTCGTAAAAAACTGCCTCGCCGCTCTCCGCGCCGGCGCCGCAGTTGAGGTTGTTGTCGCGCGTTCGCTCGCGCCGCAGCGCCTCGAAGAAGGCCTGGCGCGGCTCGATATTGATGCCGCTCCAGCCAAGATCGTAGAACCATTTGGTGACGCTGTGGTGCACCGGGTCGGCGGCGCCGACATCGATATAGAAGCCGGTCGGCCGATCGCGGAAAACCCGATACAGCATGACGTCTTCGAAATTCTGCGCGAAACTGATCACATCCATTCCGCTTCGAGTTAAGCTTATTCAAGGCACGCCTGGAACGGCTATGTTGTGATAAGGCATAAATCTAATACTCTCGCAAAGACACAGCAAGTGAGTTGAAAAGCCTAGTTCAATGTTATACAGGGTATCGGGTTTCCCTTCGGCGCCATCAGATGCGCGGAAGCTGCGGAGTGCTGATGAAGCTGCGCATTAAGCTGTTCCAAGATGGCGCCGAGCTGGCGAACATGATCGACGCGCGCAAGCGCGGGCTCGTCGACGGCTTCACGACCAATCCGACGCTGATGCGCAAGGCCGGCGTCTCCGATTATCGGCAATTTGCTCACAGCACCATAGCCGCCATTCCCGATCTACCGATCTCGTTCGAGGTCTTCTCCGACGATTTCGAAACGATGGAGCGGGAGGCGCGTGCAATCGCGAGCTGGGGTGGCAATACCTACATCAAGATTCCTATCACCAACACTAAGGGCGAATCCGCGGCGCCGCTCATTCGCAAGCTGTCGGCCGAAGGCTTTTCGCTAAATGTGACGGCCATGCTGACGCTCCACCAGGTGGAAACTGTCGCGTCGGCCGCGGCCCAAAATTCCCGCACCATCGTTTCGGTGTTCGCCGGTCGCATTGCCGATACTGGCGTCGACCCCGTGCCGATGATGACAAGAGCTGTCGCCATGCTCAAAGGCCTGCCCCACGCTGAGCTGTTATGGGCGAGCCCGCGCGAGGTGCTCAACGTGGTGCAGGCCCAGGAATGCGGCTGCCATATCATCACCGCCACGCCTGATCTGATCGCCAAGGTGCCGCTGTTCGGCAAAGACTTGAGCGAGTATTCGCTCGAAACCGTCAAGATGTTTCATGAAGACGCCCGCGCTGCCGGATTCAAGCTCGTCTGACTCCGTTGAAGGCGCGTGCCGGAGCGAGCCGCCGATGATTTCGGTGATCGTCCCGGTTTACAAGGAAGAGAGCAATATTCGCCCGTTCCTCGCGCGCACGGTTCCGATCGTCGCTCGGCTGGGCACCTACGAGATCATTTTCGCGCTCGATCCCTCACCGGATGGGACGGAGCGCGTGATCCGCGACGAGGTCGCGCGGAACCAAAATATCGGTCTCATGGTGTTCAGCCGGCGGTTCGGCCAGCCGGCTGCCACCATGGCCGGCATCCTCAACTGCCGCGGCCGCTGGTGCGTCGTCATCGATGTCGACCTGCAAGACCCGCCGGAGATGATCGAGACCCTGTGGCGCAAGGCGCAGGAGGGCTATGACGTGGTGACGGCGCGCAGAAAGTCCCGCGAAGGCGAGACTCTAGTGAAGCGCCTGGTCTCGCGGGTCGGATACCGGTTCATCAATCAGATCGCCGAGGTTCCGATCCCGCGAAACACCGGCGATTTCCGCGTCATCAGCCGTCGCGTCATTGAAGAGCTGCGCGGCTTGAGCGAAAGCCACGGTTTTCTGCGCGGGCTCGTTTCGCTGGTCGGATTCTCGCAGACTGAAGTAATATATGAGCGCGACGCGCGCCATGCCGGCGTGGGAAATTACAACCGCTATTTCGGCTCGCTGAAGATCGGCTTCAACGGCATCTTCGGTTTCTCCACTTTTCCGCTACAGATTATGATGTGGACGGGCTTCGGCATTGCGCTCGCCAGCGCGCTCGCGATCCTGGTTGTGATCGGCCTCAAGATATGGCTAGGGGACGAGTATCCGATGGGCATCCCGACCATTACGGTATTGATATTGTTCATTGGCGGAGTGCAACTTGCAGCGGTCGGCGTCCTGGGCGAATATATCGGCCGCATCTACGATGAGGTGCGCCGGCGACCATTGTACATCGTTGAACGGACACTCAATGTTGAATTGCGCGACCCCCGCGGACCGCGTTCCGGGGCTGAGAGCGGCCGATCGCGTATCAGGGCATGAACTGTAAAGTGTAACGACGAGATTTTGATGCAGGACCGCCTGATACGGGAGCCGCCTTTCAGCCTGGCAGAGATCGACACAACAGTGCCGACTTACGAGCGCTTTAAGTGGCCAAAACCTGTTCCGAGTCTCTCGCCCCTGCAAAAATTCATCGCTGACGATTTCATGCAGTACTGGCATGGGGTATTGCCGCAACGATACGGTCTCGTCGAGACGTTTAATCATACCTATCCACTGCGCCACCTACCGCAAGGACAAACATGGCGGACGCTCGAACTAGGCGCCGGCATCGGCGCCCATCTTGCGTTCGAGCGTCTCGACACGCAGGACTATCATTGCATCGAGCTCCGGGAATCCATGGCGGAGGTGATCCGACAGCGTTTTCCCACAGCGACGACGGTGACCGGGGATTGCCAGAAGCGGATTCCCTACGATGATGCCCATTTTGATCGCGTCGTCGTGATTCACGTTTTGGAACATTTGCCCGATCTGCCGATGGCAGTGGCCGAAGTAGAGCGGGTATTGAAGCCGGGCGGCATATTCTCAGTCGTACTTCCCTGCGACCCTGGCTTGGCCTATGAGATCGCGCGCAAAATCTCCGCCGAGCGTTTGTTCAAGGCAAAATATTGCATCCCTTACGGATGGCTAATCCGGCGGGAGCACATCAATTCCCCAGCCGAGATTCTCTATCTGATCGGGAAAAGATTCGACATCATAGACAAGTCCTATTTTCCATTGCATATCCCAATCGTTAATCTGAATCTCTGCATTGGACTGACTGCTAGGAAGCCAGCGCGTGAGAACTGATCCGTCACGGTACGCACATCGACTGGAAGCCGACGCGCCGATCGGTCGATATCGCTGGGCTGGGCCACACGAATGGTTGGTCGAAATAGGCCGCTTAATCAGGTTTGGTATTGTCGGCACATTGGCGACCATGGTCTACGCGCTGGTGACTTTTGCCGTTGATTCAAGCGGTCTTACCAACGCGGTTTTAGGGACTATCGTCGGGCATGTCGCGGCGAGCTTTGTCTCCTACTTTGGGCATCTTCATTTCTCATTCGCAGTCGATCCTGATCATCGAACCTTCTTGTGGCGGTTCTTCATCGTCGCCGCCGCGATGTTTATTATGAACATTACTATTACATGGCTATTCACGAGCATCCTGGGGTTCTCGTATGTGTTAGCAATTGCCACCGTCACCATTCTCATTCCCGTCGTCAATTATTTTTGCAATCGATATTGGGTTTTCGTGCCGAGCCTGGTTCCGGCAACACTCGCGCCGGCGGCGAGCCACACGACGAAACTCGACGTCGACTCGACATGATTCTGTTGCCACAAGCCGCTCCTCCGCCGGCGTCAAGCGAACCATGGACGCGCTTTCGCTCTCTCGGGCTTGGCGGCGACGACTACCGCTGCCTGCTCGGTCTTTTGCTGCTGTTCGCGGTCGAAGCGTTGATGTTTTATACGCAACTCGCCGATCAAATCCTGCCTTATTATCCGCGTTATTTTGACCAAATAGCTTATGCGGTTCAGACTTATCACTTAATTGATAGCTTCCACACCGAAGGATGGAGCGCGTTTCTTCATCAAATAGCTCATCCGAGTGCAACGGGGTTGACCTTCGTCATTCAAGGAGCGCTGTTATCGCTCGTTGGCGGTGCAAATCGCGGCGCATTTGTCAGCTTAAATCTCCTTTACTTCATCGCGCTACAAATCTGTCTGTATGTCACAGTGCGATCGCGAACCGGCAGCACGGCCCTGGCTTGGGTGGCAATTGCCTTCCTGCTGTCGGCCAGGACGCACTTCAATTTCGCAGGCGGCCTCTACGATTATCGTATCGACCATTCGGTGCTCTGCCTTTATGGCATCTGGTGCTGCCTGCTGCTGGCCACGCGCGGGTTCCGCAATCGAAGCGCGACCGTCGGCTTCGGCCTTGTCAGCGTCCTCCTCGTCCTAGAGCGGTTCTTTACGATACTCTACATAGGAACGATTCTCGCTTGTCTGTTCATGGCAACTCTCATGGTTGCGTATTTTGCGCGAACGCCTGATCGTCGCGCGCCCGCAGTCGAGAGCGCCAAGAACCTCTTCTTTTGCGGGGCGGCCATCCTCTTGATTGCGGCCCCTTTTCTGTTCCTGGCGCGTCATGCGATCTTCGATTATTACATCGTCGGACATTTTTTGGGCATCGAGAAAAACATACGTGCGGCGGAAAATGGCGTGTCGTCATTATTTGACGACCTGATTTATTATCCCCGAACTCTTCAGGCCCTGCACTTTGGCACTCAGAGCCTTGAATTCATCGCGATTGTGCTCGCCGGGGTGGCATTGGCTAGTTTCTTGAGCGGGGGGAGTGCGATTCGTCGCGCGCTCCACCAAATGAGAGCCTATGGGTTCGAATTCCTGGCGCTGGCTCTCGCCAGCGGCGTACCGTTGGTATTCCTGACGCTCGATTACGCGAAATCGCCCGTGGTTGGCGGCATCATAACGGTGCCGTGCATCCTCCTTATCATACTGCTTTCGTCTGCATTGATCCTCAAGCAGCAATTGCCGCTGCGTCGATTTTTGCCGGTTGGGACGCAGGCATTGGGACGGTTGCGCGCTGTTCCACCGCTCGTTTGTGTCGTGATCGGATCGGCCATGTTTCTTACCAACGGGACCGCGCCTCAGCATTCCCTGAACCGCGCCGACCTCGAACGAATCAACAGTATAAACAATGCCATCTCCAACTATATTATCGATGATGCAATGCCGCATCCGCGCATTTCATTTGACCGCGTCATCGAATATCTCAATGCTGGAACGGTTCAGCTTTTCGGCTATGAGGGCTGGCGTCATTTTATCGATATCGTTCCCGAATTCGGATATGGCAATTACGGCATCTTCGCCACGCCGCGCGATATCGCAATGAACCTCTTGCAGGAAAGCGACATAGTCGTGTTGTCCGATCCCCTTCTCGGTCGCGAGCATTCCTTCTATCCGATGGACACCAAAATCCGCGATTACTGGGGCGACATGTGGCAATGGACCAATGAAAATCTGCTGCTGCTCTACGAGACGAATATTAACGGCGTTCCTTACAGGGTGTTTCACAGACCAACGCTCAAGTCGGAGGGCGGCTCTGGCGGCTGGGTCAGCAGTCAGGGATTGACCCTGATCGTCAACCGAAGCGAATTGGCGCGCTGGCCATTCCTGATTCTTAAAGGCGACATCGATCCCGCGTTGCTCGGCGGCGTACCCCAGCCGCACGCGGTCGTTTCGGCGGATGATAAACCCGGGGTCGAATTGCCGGCGGGGATTACGGTAGCCAATGATCGTTATCGGATTGCGATTGACGCGCGTGCCGCGGCGGGCTCGTCCGGCCGGGTAAAAATCAAGTTGACATTCGACCGTTACTTTACGCCCAAACAGCGCGGTATTAATGGCGATACTCGCGAACTTGTCGTGCGGGTGCCGACATCAAAAGAGCTGCAGGCGAAGGAAAATGACCAGTAACGTGCACCAATTAGTTTGCTCATGACGGTATCGCTGAGCCACCACACCGCCTTCGTCACCGGCGCGGCGGGCTTCATCGGCAGCAATCTGGTCGACCGCCTGCTCGAGGCCGGACGGCAGGTTGTCGGCTACGATAACCTCGCCACCGGGCAAGCCGAGTTCCTGGCCGCGGCCGCGCGTCAGCCGGGCTTCAGCTTAGTCGAGGGCGACGTCCTCGACGCGGCGAAGCTTTCGCAAGCCATGGCGGGAGCCGACATCGTCTTCCACCTGGCCGCCAACGCTGACGTCCGCTTCGGTCTCGAGCATCCGCGCAAGGACCTCGAGCAGAATACGATTGCAACGTTCAACGTTCTTGAAGCCATGCGCGCCAACGGCATCCGCGACATTGCATTCTCCTCGACCGGCTCGGTGTACGGCGAGGCGGCTGTGATACCGACGCCGGAGGATGCGGCCTTTCCGATCCAGACCTCGCTCTACGGCGCCTCCAAGCTTGCCGGCGAAGGCCTGATCGCGGCCTATTGCGAGGGCTACGGCATGCGCGGATTCATCTTCCGC
>Ga0181538_10000945_pt1 | contig 33977 bp, 25 predicted proteins | sample PEATcosm2014_Bin_40_FD_119773 | JGI IMG/M metagenome (GOLD analysis project Ga0181538, IMG submission 119773) | Peatland microbial communities from MTU Mesocosm Facility, Houghton, MI, USA - PEATcosm2014_Bin23_30_metaG | ecosystem: Environmental > Terrestrial > Soil > Wetlands > Peat | place... | reverse complement strand
TCAAGTTCGCGGATGATCTGCTCGGATTCCCGGCGGAGCCGAGCCAACTGCTCATCAAGAACAAGTATCCCTGGGAGGCGGCCAAACTGGGTATTAACACCCCGCCCATCAAGACGCCACACGGCTGGTTCACGCTTTACCACGCGGTAGGAGCCGACAAGTTCTATCGCCTCGGCGCGCTGCTCCTTTCCCTGGATGACCCAAGTCAGGTACTTCACCGCACGCCGGATTGGCTGATGGAGCCCGAGGCTGATTACGAGATTGAGGGGTTTTATCGCGGCGCCTGCTTCCCGTGCGGGACAGTGGTGATTGATGGGACACTGTTCGTCTATTACGGCGCTGGGGACAGCTTCTGCGCCTTAGCGACTTGCAGCTTCGAGGAACTGCTGAGCCATCTGCTGTCGTGCCCGCCATGACCTTTAGCCCTCAGCAAGCGGGCACCGTGCGGTATGCGCAGCGTGAGCCTCTGAATCAAGCTCAAAGGTCGCAGTCCGGCGTTCGGAAGCACTAAGACGATGCACCCTATCGACCTCACCATCATCCTCCTCTACCTCATCCTCATGGCTCTGGTGGGCTGGTGGGTCGCCAAGCAGGCCTCCCGGAGTGCCGAGTCCTACTTTCTGGCGGGGAAAAGTCTGCCGTGGTGGGTGATCGGCGTGGCCCACGGTTCCAGCGGGGTGGACATCACCGGCACGATGTGGTTTGTAATGATGCTCTACATCTACGGTCTCAAGGCGGTCTGGCTGCTTTGGGTGTGGCCGCTCTTCAGCGTCATTTTCCGGATGATGTATCTGGGCACCTGGGTGCGCCGCTCCAACGTTCTCACGGGGGCCGAGTGGATGCGCACGCGTTTTGGCAACAGCCCAGGCGCCCGGCTCGCCTATCTCAGCGTGGTGGTCTATGCCCTGGTGCACATGGTCGGATTTCTGGGTTACGCCTTTCGCGGCATCGGTGAGTTCACGCGGCCATTCTTCCCCTGGGACCTGCCGGATGAGGCCTATGCCACGGCCATGCTGGTGATCACGGGTGTCTATTGCGTGGTGGGCGGAATGTATAGCGTGGTGATGAACGACTTGATTCAGTTCGTGCTCAAGGTGATCGCGGCAATTGGCATTGCCGTGATCGCCATCGTGCTGATCAAGCCGGAACAAATCATGGCCGCCGTGCCGGCGGGCTGGGACCACCTGTTCTTCGGCACTAAGTTGACGCTTGATTGGTCCACTTTAATGCCCGAGTTGAACAAGCGGATTTACAATCCAATCGACCACGGCGGCGACGGCTATTCCCTGTTCATGTTCTTCACGGGCATGCTGTTCCTCAAGGGCGTGCTCGTCAGCATGGCCGGTCCCACGCCAAATTACGCCATACAGCATATTCTTTCCACGCGCAGCCCGCGCGAGGCGGCGCTGGAGAACATGGTAATGGCCCTGGTGTCGCTGGCGCCTCGTTTCCTGTTGATCGGGGGCATAGCCGTGCTCGGCATTGTGTTCTGCAGCCCGGAGCTGGCGGCGATGGGAGCAAAAGTGAACTTCGAGAAGATTCTGCCGCAGGTCCTGCATGCCTACGTCCCGATCGGGTTCAAGGGCGTCCTGATTGCGGCCCTGATCGCTTCGTTCATGAGCACCTTCGTTTCGACGGTGAACTCCGGCGCGGCCTACGTCGTCAACGACATTTACAAGCGGTATATCAATCCGCACGCGCCCTCGAAACGCTATGTCGTTGTCGCCTGGATAACGTCGAGCGCGGTGATTTGCCTGGGGATCGCGTTTGGGTTCATGACGAAGAACATCCATTCCGTGACCGAGTGGATTGTGTCTGCCCTGGTGCCGGCGTTTGTCGCGCCCAACGTGCTGAAGTGGCACTGGTGGCGGTTCAACGGCTACGGTTTCTTTGCGGGGATGGTCGCTGGAACCGCCGCGGCGGTGGTGAAGATTTACCTCCCCATACATCCCGTGTTCGCATTTCTCCTGATCCTCGCTGTGAGCTTCACCGCTTCGATCGTGGTGTGCTGGCTCACGGAGCCCGAGGCTGACGCGGTGTTGGAAGCTTTCTATACCAATGTCCGGCCCTGGGGTTTCTGGGGGCCGATCTACGAGCGCTGCCGGGCAAAGGACCCGAACTTCCAGCAGAACCGGGATTTCCGCCGCGACATGTTCAACATTGCCATCGGCCTGGTCTGGCAGACGAGCCTGGTAACCTCGCCCATTTATCTCGTTATCCAGCATTGGAAGGAAATGTGGGTTTCCCTGGTCGTCTGCGCCGTCACCTCACTCATCCTGAAGTTCAGTTGGTACGACAAGCTGGGGCCGGGTGAAATGTACCTGTCCGACGACTCAATGGCAGGTCGCGCACAACCTTCAACTTGAGAGCCCGCTCTCGGAAGGCGGGAACTGGACGAATAACGGGATAGATTGGACGCAAATCATGAAGAAAGATGGCATCGCCTGCGGCACTCAAACCGGGACCAACACCGGGATATACAAGTTCAACGATTCATTCGCCCATCTCTCCAGATTTCCGCCGGATCAGGAAGCCTGGGGAGAAGCGCGCATCACCAGGCCGAATGCCTCCTCCAATCAGGAACTCGAGATCCTCCTCCGATTCACCAGCGTGCCCCACCGTACGACAGGATATGAGTGCTTTGCCAGGTGCCTTACCAGCGCCTCATCCTACGTGCAAATTGTAAGGTGGGACGGGCCGCTAGGAAAATTCACTTATTTGGCGGACATGCGCGGCACCAACTATGGCCTGAACAATGGGGACATCATCCGGGCGTCCATCATCGGCGATGTCATTACGGTGTCTATCAATGGGGTTGAGAAGGCTCGAGCCACGGATGACACTTTCAAGAGGGGCAACCCTGGGATTGGGGAGTTCCTTTTTTGCAATGCCGGCCGGGGCATCGGCTCCAATCCCGATTTTGGCTTCTCCAGTTTTACCGCAAGGGGCCTTGGCGGGACCAACAATAGCCCCGGGCTGCGAAAATGAGCTGCCCCATTTTACCCTCGCATCCCGAGCGCTCGAATCGCCGCGCCTGGAAACGGCCAGGCTCATTGGCTGGAATTTGTGTTGGCACTCTGCTCTCACTTGCGCTGGGAGTGGAAACCCGCGTCGCCGGGCAGACTCCGATCACCCGGCCGCTCAGCGCATCCGCGAATCCCAATTACTTCAAGGACGAGAGCGGTCGCCCGCTCATCCTGTGCGGCTCGCAAACGTGGAATACACTACAGGATTGGGGCACTAGCGGGTCCGTGCAACCGCTAGACTTCGACGCCTTCGTCCGCTTCCTTAATGCGCACGGGCACAATTTCACATTACTCTGGCGCACCGAGCTGCCGACATTCAGCAACCTCCCCGTGACAGCCACTCAGCCTCTAAACTTCACCGTCAGGCCGCATCCCTGGATGAGAACCGGCCCTGGGTTCGCGACGGACGGTGGATTGAAATTCGATCTGACGAAATTCAACGACGCCTATTTCGCTCGGCTGCGCGCGCGGGTGGACGCCCTGAACCGTGCGGGCATCTATGTCGGTGTCTATCTGTTTACTGGTGAGTTCCTTTTGCGCTTCCGCGGCCCAACGGATGGTTACCCTTTTTCGGGGCCGAACAACCTGAATGGAGTGGACGATGGCTACCGCGGGGGACCGGCCGAGAGTGGGCTCGGTTCGGTGACCATGACCGCAACCAACGTAATTACCGGTTTGCAAGACGCCTACGTCAAGAAGACCATTGACACTCTCAACGACTTGCCGAACGTGCTCTGGATCGTTTCCGAGGAGGCTCCTGTGAAATCAACCTGGTGGAACAGCCATTTGATTTCCTTGGTCCGAGCGTACGAGCGTGGGAAGCTATTCCAACACCCGGTCGGATATGCAACGCTGGAAAGCCCCACGGATGCAATCCTCTATGACTCAGATGCGGATTGGGTCGCCCCGTGGGCTTGGGTCTCTCCTACTACGTCATGCGGCACCGGTATTCCCCCATGCAAAGTCAACATCAATGACAGCGACCATAGTTATTTCGGGATGTGGAATGACTCGCCTCAAAAGAACCGCAATTATGCTTGGGAGAACTTCATCACAGGCAATCAGGTGCTATTCATGGACCCGTACCTTGTCTATTACCCACGTGAGAATCGAAACCTGTGTCTCTCCCCGGTCAACGGCATCGGGCGCAAGGCTGACCCGCGCTGGGAGAGTTTCCGGAACAATCTTGGCTATCTCTTGCGCTATTCACGCAAGCTCAACCTGGCCAATGTCCGCCCCGCAACATCCCTGTGTTCGACCAGGTTCTGCCTTGCGCAGACCCCAGCCATCGGCGCGGAGTACCTGGCCTATGCCCCCGCCGGCGGCGCATTCACGCTCGATTTGTCGGCGATGCCAAACTCGCGGAGGCTGGCGGTCGAATGGTTTAACCCCGAGACCGGCGAGATCGTAACCGAAAGCTCGATTTCTGCCGGGTCATCGTTCCAATCGTTCAGTCCGCCTTTCAGCGGTGACGCTGTATTATACTTGGTGGACACCTCCGGCCACCGGTAAACTCACTAACTATGACGACCTCAATGATCTCACGCCGACACTTCCTCAGCGCCGTCGGAACAGCCGTCGCCGGCTTCGGCACGGCGAGCCTCCTCAGCGCCAAGCCCTCGAAAGACAACATCCGCCTCGGCATGATGCTGCAAGGCGGTTCGGCCGCCGAGCTGCAGGAGAACGCCAAGGACATCGCCGCCGTCGGCTTCGAGGCGGTGCAAGTGACGTTCTCCTTCCAGCCGACAGCAGAGCAACTCCAATCGCTTGCCCGCGCGCTTAAAGACTTGAAGCTCAAGACCGTCGCGTTCGGCATCTACTTCAACCTCTTCCGTCCCGACGACACCGGCTTCATGGGATCAAGCCAGGCCGTGATGAAACTCGTCGCCGCCCACGCCGAGCTGTTCGACTGCACCCAGTTCGTCACCTGGAGCGCGAGCTACTCCCCGCGGTTCGACGGCGCCGAACCGCGCAACCACACCCCCGAGGCCGTCGCGCAGTTTCACGGCGCCATCCGCGAGGTCGTTCTGCCGATCCTTGAACCCATCGGCGGTCGCGTCGCGTTCGAGCCCTACTTCCCCCACATCCTCGGCACGTTGGCACTGGCCGAAGAGGTGCTGGCGCCCTTCCCCGCCAGCCGCGTCGGGCTGCTGCTTGATCCGCCCAACTTTATTACGCCCGCCCTCTATCCCAAACGTGAGGAAGAGATGCGCCGGCTGTTCCGTGAACTGGGCGAGCGCATCCACCTCGCTCACTTCAAGGACCTGAAGCTCAATTCGACTGGCCAGAACGTGGACTTACCCGGCCCCGGTGGCGGCGAGATGAACTACCCGCTGCTGATTTCCGAAATCCGCAAGCTCAATCGCCCGCTGCCCTGCATCATCGAGCACATCAAGAACGAACAAGCCGCGATGACGGAGACTAAAGCGTGGGTTGAAAAGCAACTTCGACAACGCCCTTGAACAGCAAAAGCTGCCCCAGTTGTCCGAAGCCGTTTGCGACATGAGGCCCCTGTTCTTTCTTGCCATCCTGATCGCGGCGCCTCTAGGCGCATTGGTCGTCGCCGGCGAATACCACGCCGAACCGTATTCCGGTTCGGACATATTCGCCGATACCTGGGTGGCCACGGATGGCGCCGGACGCACGCTGCCGGGTTTCAACCAGTGCGGCCCGCCGAGAAAGGACAGGTGCGCGGGAATATTCTACTGGACCTGGCACCGACCTCAGTCCGCCGGGCCCAACGACAACACGAAGATCCTCGCCGCCGCGACCAGCGGGGTCGTTCGTTGGCCTGAAAACGGCGCACCCTACCATTGGGGCGAGCCGGAGCTGGGGTATTACCTCATGACCGATCCATTCGTTATTCGCAAGCACGCCAGCATGCTGGCCGATGCCGGGATCGACGTGATCATCTTCGACACGACTAACCCGCCTTTCACCTGGAAGGATGAGTACGAGGCGTTGTGCCGCGAATACGTTGCCATGCGTCGGGAAGGCGCGCGCACGCCGGCGATTGCGTTCATCTCACCGTTTGGTGATCCGCGGCCAGTGACCGACCAGCTCTGGCCCGACCTCTACAAACCGGGCCTGTGGAAGGAGCTTTGGTTTCTCTGGGACGGCAAGCCGCTCCTGCTGGCGGACCGGCAATTCATCAAGGACCCCGAGATGCTTGCGTTCTTCACTTTCCGCCGCCCCATGCCCGATTACTGGATCGGGCCTTCGGGTCCCGACCAATGGAGTTGGCTGGAAGTCAGTCCCCAGCACGTCTTCACGAACGCACAGGGCGAAAGCGAGCAAATGAGCGTCGGGGTAGCGCAGAATGCCTTGCCCCATACCCCGGGGCCAGCCCCCATGAGCGACAAGATTGGAGCGATGGGCCGGAGTTGGCACGATGGAAAACAGGACCCGCGTCCCGGAGCGATTGCGCTGGGTGTAAATTTCGAGGAGCAATGGCGGCGCGCATTGGAAGTCGATCCCAGGTTCATATTCGTCACCGGCTGGAACGAGTGGATCGCAGGCCGCTACGCCAATTGGAGCAAATACACGGATGCGGATTGCTACTATCCTGGCGGCTTGTTTGTGGATGAATACTCGCAGGAATACAGCCGCGATTGCGAGCCCATGCGCGGAGGCCATAGCGACAACTACTATTACCAACTCGCGAGCTGGGTGCGGAGATACAAGGGCGTGCGTGAACAGCCACTGGCGTCGGGGCCGAGCCGGATCGTGATCGACGGCGACTTCGCCGATTGGAAGGACGTGAAACCCGAATTCCGCGATACGATTGGGGATACGACTCACCGCGACCATAAAGGCTACGGCGAGTTGGTGTATCATAACGACACGGGGCGGAACGATATCGTGCTCTGCAAATGCGCTTACGATGCGACGAATGTGTATTTCTGCGCTCAAACCATGGCGAAGATTACGTCTCGGACCGATACTAACTGGATGCTGTTATTCCTGGACACCGACCGCAAGGCCGCGACGGGATGGCTCGGCTACGACTATGCCGTGAACCTGGAGGTGCCCGGGGACCAGCAGACGACGGTCAAGGCGTGGCGGGCAGGGAGTTGGGAGACCATCGGCCAGGTTCCCTATCGTGTCCAGGGCAATGGGCTCGAACTGGCCATTCCGAGAGCGCTGATTCAACAGGCGACCGACGCGCCCGCATTTGATTTCCACTGGGCCGACAACATCCAGGGCTTCGGGGACATCTCCGAATTCGGCGTCAATGGCGACAGCGCCCCCAACCGCCGATGGAATTACCGTTACGAGGTTCTGCAGGCGGATGACCGGAATGCCAACCAATGGACCCGTCCGGGGGCGCTGGGCAAGACCCCGACTCGTGTGACCGACCGCCTGCCCCTCTCCCACCAGCAGGCCGCAGGCCTCTGGGCCCAATACGAACCCATGAGCGACGAATTCGAGGCCGGCTCCCTGGATACCAACAAGTGGGTTCGCAACATGGAATGGTGGAAGGGCCGCCAGCCGGCGCTATTCAAAGCGGAGAATGTGACGGTTTCTGGTGGGCAACTTCAACTCACGATGCGCAAGGAACCCGTGCCCGAGCAGTTCCGTGCCTCGGGCTACCACGATTACACCTCTGCCGCCGTGCACTCAAAAGACCGCACCTGTTACGGCTATTTCGAGGTCAAAGCCCGGCCCATGAATTCAGCCGGCTCAAGCTCCTTCTGGTTCCAGCAGGACTCCGTTCCCAATTGGGGGACCGAGATCGACGTCTTCGAGATCGGCGGCAAGGCCCCGCGGCATGAAAACAAGTATCACATGAACCTCCATGTCTTTGCTACGCCAGCGGAAACGAAGCACTGGTCGATCGGCAAGGACTGGGAGGCGCCGTGGAAACTGGCGCAGGATTTCCACGTCTATGGCCTGGAATGGGACAAGGACGATCTCAAGTATTACGTCGATGGCGTCCTGGTCCGCCAGGTGCAGAACACCCATTGGCACCAGCCCTTGTACTTAATATTCGACAGCGAGACCATGCCCGATTGGTTCGGCATGCCCGACGACCTGGACCTGCCCTCCACCTTCAGCATCGAATACGTGCGCGCCTGGAAGCGGCGGCCAACGGAATGATCTGTGCCAAGAGGCAAGGACGCGTCGAGGTTCACCAAGACGCTAATGAGATATTTGGCCACGAATTACAACGCCATTCCGGTCAGGTGCCCCAAAACCTTGCGACGCCAGTCCGGGCTAGTACGATCCCAAGAAAGTCCGCAACAACCCGCCCTCTCTCCTCGCTCCAAGCATCCTCAGTTCACCCTCTATAGGTGTACAGGATTTGTCGCCTACACCGCTTCCTCCGTGTTTGCAGTGGGTTACGCCTTTTCTGCACTCCTGGCTCCGCTGCGGATCGCGGATTCTCGGGTGCCCAAGCCCTTGCACAAGACAGATCGCGGCTGAACGTGTGTGTCTGGCTAGTATCCCGAGACGCCAGACGCGCGGCGACGGACCCAGCGCGGCAAAGCCGCAACGAGGCCGGAAAAACTGACAGAAAAATCGGGGGGACAGAAAAACGGGATTCCTGTCTATCTTTCTGTCCGTCATGTTTCTGTCAGCAGATCTGCCGTTTGGTTTCCTCGCAGCCTACGATCAATCTCGACTATTGTTTTGTGGAGGGTGTAGGCCGGGTGCCCCCAGTTGCTGTTGACTAAACCTGGTGTTGTGCAGGTGGAATCCAGGCTTCTTCGTTCGTTGCTTGACCACCCCGAGCGCCTCTTCCAGGAACTCGGTAGCTTTCTCGCAGTCAGGTCCTTTGAATCCCATGGCGTCAATTTGGATTTCGCCTGTGGTCCCGATGATGATTTCGATGGTTCTGTTCGATTTCATCTTGATACCCCCATGAACATGAATTTGATGGACCCGTTTGGTTGATGCCGGCGAAGAACGGACAACCCCTTCTTCCTGGCTTCGATCGTGGCTTTGTGGACCCCGTAGTACTGGAGGAGCTTGCTGACGTGCTTCTGGACCAGTTGATTTGGCTTGCGCGAGCTGCTCGCGGAGCAGACGCGGCGGTTCGACACACTGACGGACGCCCAACAGGACGCTTGGAACGTGGCTGCCGACGGTTTCAAATCCAGAGCCAGCCTCGGCCAAAGCGAGCCGCTGACCGGCCTGCAACTGTTCGCCAAGGTCAACTGCAAGCTGGGCCTGCTGGGCCAGCAGACGGTGGACGTTCCGCCGCAGGCGCCTCAGTTCCCGGACCTGGCGCCCCAGAACCTGCTGATCACCAATACGGCTGGCGTCGTCGCGGTGAAGTTGACCTGCCCGACGGACCCCGGTGACAGCACAGTGCTGCGGGAGAGCCCGCCGCAGAACTCGGCGGTTCGGGCGTGCCGCAACTTCCGGATCATCGGCGTCTGCCCGGCGCCGGTCGCAGGGGCGGCGGACATTACGGGGCTGTACACGGCGGAGTTCGGCGTGGTGCCGGTCGGCAAGCGCCTGTTTGTGAAGGCGAGCACGATGGTGGACGGGTTTGAGAGCCTGCTGCGGCTGTTCCAGGCGCGGGTGCCTACCGCCTGATCGCCAGCCTGACTGGGAATACTGGGGCCGGCGGGGGGGCGTGATGCGTGATGCGTGTTGCGTGTTGCTACCTCCGCCGGTTCCCAGTACCAGTTTGGCTTTAGGGTCCGCTGGAAGAGGCTTCAATGGTTATTAGTCGGGAGCGTGGCCGTGGGCCGAGAGGAAGACCGGCTTGGAGGCCGCGGCGTCACTACGGTGACATAACAACTCGATAAAATCGCTCTGGAGCGTTCCCAGTCGGCAGGGAAACCTGCACGAGATTGCTGGTGGCCAGGAACGGGCTGCCGACGTTAGTCCAACCGGACTGGGCGAGATCGGTCCTTGATTGGATTTGATAGGAGACATTCAGGAATGCGCTCCAACTGAGGGCGATATTGCCGCCGGCGACCATTGCGGAGTTTAGAATCGGTGCGGGAAGAGTCTGCACCGTCACGTCATCGAGACCAAACGCACCGGGCGTGTTATTGAAATCGAATTCCAGTGTCCCGCTCGTGCCCGCCGAGGAAACAAGGTACTGCATGTTAGTCCAACCAAACACAGGCAGGTTCGTGGCCATGAAAAGTGCCGAACCGTTCCATTTGGCGACGAAGCCGTTCGGGGCTGTGTCGCCCTGGTTGTCGGGAACGCTCGTCAACCAGAACGAAACCAGCAGTTGTTGGCCCGCAATCGTCGGAACGGTCTGCGACAACGTCCCGTTATCTGGCCATTGGCCAAGGTAACCGCCATAGATCCCGGAGTGCACAAACAACTCATCCGGTTGGCCAGGGAGCGCATTTTGTCCCGCAACATCCAAATCATCGCCTGCGAGCGCAAAGGTGAGGGTCGTGTCGCCAACATAAGTCCAGTAAGTGAGGTCGCCGGTTTCAAAACCGCCGTTGCCTACGTAGAGGTCAAACTGGCGGTTTTGCGTCGTGCCAGCAGTGAGATTGTTGAAGGTGACGTTGCCACTGGCATGAGTGATCAAAAGGCTATTTGCATTCTGGTTGAGGCTCACCGTCACCGGGACGCTGGAACCGCCACGATTCAATGTGCCGCCAGCCGCCGAAACCGTCAGCCAGCTCGAAGTATTGACCAGGCTCCAGGTCAAAGGCTTGGGACCGGTGTTCGAGAGGGTGTAAGTCTGGGTGGTGACGCTGAAAGGCCCGCCACTGCGGCCCTGCGTAGTGAAGCCGAGCGGAGGCGCGATGCGCAGATGGTCCAAAGGTGGCGACAAGAGGGCCGGGATGAGATTATCGCCGTTAGGCGTGCCCCAGCCCGTGCAGAGATCATAGCCGGCCACCGCCTGATATTTGGTTGGACTGGAGCTGTTCGTGTTGCTGCCGGTGGTGATGTCGTGAAAGCAGGACTGGTAGCTGGCGCTTTTTCCAATGGCGTAAAGAGCTGGATTGGCAAAGCCGACTGGGGGCTGGCCGTTGGCGGCGGCCTGTTCGTTCGCCAGCGCCAGCAAACCGGCCCAGAGCGGGGCGGCCAGGCTGGTGCCCGCCTCCGGGAAGTCAGATGAGGATCCAAGAAAATCGTTGCCCCACACGATATTTATATTGTTGGCCACCATGGCGACGTCCGGCACGTTGCGCATGGTGGTGGAGCCTTGGTTGGCCGTCATGCTGATGCCCTGTTGCCAGGTCGGGATGCCATAGGCAAGGCTGATTCCTCCGCCGGATGCCTCTTCGGGTGTGTTGCCCAAGAGGGGATCGCTCGAGGCTGGCGTGAGCCAGGCGGTTTCCGACGACCATGCTCCGGTCGAGTCGGTCGTCAACGTGGTTCCGCCGACAACTGTGATATAGGGATTGTCAGCCGGTTCATCAACGGCCGTCGTAAACGCTCCGGCATCCCCACTGGCCAGGAAAAAGCTCTGACCTTGCGCGGCGTATTGCTGGAATATCTGGAGGGTCGAGAGATTAATATCGAACCCGTAGGAGCAGCTCAGTTGCTGGGCTAGGTCATCCGTAGCCATGCGATTGAGCACATCGTTGATCTGGGCCGTCGTGGTCGCGTCCTGGATATAATTTGTGCCCAGCGGCGGCACATCCTGCGGCGTAGGACCTATATAGACCAGCAGGCTGCTCAGCCCCGGCGCCATGGAAAGCGCCACTTCAATGTCCCCTGTGACCTCGAAAGAATAATCCAGGTAACCAGGGTAATCAACCCAATCAACGTTGGAGTCATCGCCGCTGGCACCATCAATCAAAACCGGTTGCACGTTGACGTAGGGAGAGATGCCGGCCTCGTCTTCGTAGTCCTGGATGTCCTGGGCGGAAAAAGCGAACAGTTCAAACAGCCCGATCGACTGTCCCGTGCCGTCCTGCGAAACGCCCGCGGCGTAAGCGTTGCGGAAATCATAGCCCTCGAAGGGGCCGGTGTTGCCACTCCCGCCGCCGCCCCCGCCGCCCCCACCCCATGGCCGGACGCTGGGCCCGGAAGAGGTCCACGGCACGTGCAGCCGCGGACGCGGCTTCACATAATTATCCAGGCCGCTGATCGCCAGCACCGGCGTCTTCAGCTCCAAGGAGGGCTCGACATCCGGCGCGAAGAAATCGCGATTCTCTTTAGGGTGCTGGAACGTCTGCAGGTGGAGGTTAAACGCTTTTTCAATGTCGGCCACCGAACCGCTGACATCCACCAGCGTGCGGTTGGAATGCGTATGGGCAACCGTGAGGTGATGGGCTTTCGCGAAATCGATCACGGATTGATAATCCTCCGCGCTCGGGCCGAACGACGCCGCGAACTCATCGGCCTTTAGAAAGTGGCGAAAGTTCGGACTGGACGGATTATAAATGTCTTCGAGCCGGTTGGTGAGTTGCTCGCGATTGCGCAACGGCAAACCGATCGCCACCTTCAGGTGGTAACTGGCGTCGAGCCTGCCCCGCGGGGAAAGCCTCTTAGTGATCCTGGGCACATGGCCACTGAGGACTTGCGGCTGCGCGAACACGGATGCCGACGCGAGCGAAACTGCGGGCGCCGACAAAAGCGCGGTCGCGATTAAACAGGCACAACCAGCGAGGAGGAGGGGCAGTCCACTTTTGGATGGCTTCATTTTGCTTTAATAGACAATAATCCGCAGGCGCTTAAGGTTCAATCTTCGAGGTTTCGAAATGCGCAAGCAAATCGGTTTGGCTTCCATTGCGGGGCGACCGAACACCGGCAGCAAACCGATGACAATCAGACTGCGCGCACAACTCGGATACAGCCGGGGCTTCACGTGACCACTGTAACCGCGAATCGGCGCCAAGACAAGTTCGCGGGGCTGCGAATCCAGGTTGAAAGAGGGCCAGGTTCAGTTATGTTGGCTGGAACGCTGAATTCCCGGGCATGGGCATGCGCGAAAACTCGGTCCATATGAAGAAGATTGCAGTTTTGCTGGTGGATGACCACGCCGTGGTTCGTCAGGGATTGCGCGCCCTGCTGGAGGCCGAAGGCGATATCGTTGTGGCGGGCGAAGCGAAGAACGGCCGCGAGGCGGTCGTGCTGACCAAGAAGACCTTGCCCGACATCGTGCTCATGGATTTGGCCATGCCGGGGCTGAACGGCCTGGAGGCGACGCGCCAAATCGTGAAAAATCTCCCGTCCGCCAGGGTGCTCGTGCTGACCTCGTATGGGGATGATGACTACGTGACGCAGTTGCTGGAGGCGGGGGCCACCGGGTATCTGGTTAAGCAGACGGCGGCCGCTGACCTGTTGAAAGCCATCCGCGAAGTGCATGTGGGCAACACATTCTTTAGCCCGACCATCGCCAAGCGCCTGAGACAACAAGATCGCGAAGCGTTCGCCGTGGGGCAGCCATGCGTGAAGGCCGGCAAGCTGACTTCGCGCGAAGCCGAGGTGCTGCAACTGGTCGCCGAAGGCTTCGCCAACAAGCAGATCGCCGCCGAACTCGCCATCAGCATCAAGACCGTCGAGAAGCATCGGCAGCAGGCGATGAACAAGCTGAACATTCACGACATCGCCGGGCTGACCCGATACGCTATATCAAAGGGGTGGGTGGAACGCGGCGCCCCGGCGCCAATCTGAGTGGTGCTTCCGCGCTCCCGTTCTGATGCGAGGCGGAGACGAGGGAGGAGCCGTCGGGAGTGTTGCAACTGCAATAGGTTGCACGGCCAGCCATGGGGCCGACTTGCGGGGAAAAAGTAGTGCTGGCGTTTCCGCCCGAAGAGCATACAGTGCACACAACTGTTGCCTCAATGAACACGCCAGCCTTTCCACAAAGACGCATTCTGGTAGTCGATGACGAACCGCTCGTCTGTGATGCCGTCAAGATGATGCTGAACTTTGACGGTCATGTGGTGGAGACGGCCAACAGCGGAAAGGATGCCCTGGCGATGTTGGCGAAGGCCCAGTTCGATTTGGTCATTACTGATTTCGAGATGCCGGTAATGAAAGGGGACGAACTGGCGGCGGCCATCAAGGCGCGTGCGCCAAACCAGCGGGTGGTCATGATTACCGCCTACGCCGAGATGCTCGAGGCATCTGGCAAACCGCTCACGGGCGTTGAGTACATCATTAGCAAACCGTTCCTCCTGGAGAACCTGCGCGAGGCCGTTTTCAAAGTTGCACCGGTGCCGGCGCGCGGCATTGTGGGGTCCACTTAGGTCGCTTGAGCCAATGGCAGCACACCGCGGCTCTGGCACCTGTGATGCCGTCGCAGGCGTGAGCGCGCCGTACCCGTACTTGGACCGGTCAGAACCTGCGTATAAGCCACGACTTGTCGAACCGGCGGGGAGATTTACCATGAGCTTGTGTTAATGAGCGCCGCAACGCAAAGAGCAGACCCAGCGTCAATCTCCGCCAACGCGGCTTCGTCTTCTCACCCGGGCGCAGCCAAGAGGGTGTCTCGCCGGATCCTCCAGCAAGCCGGACAGTGCCTCATCATCGCGGTCCTGGCGACGGCCAGCTACTTCATCATCAGCCGGTTCCTGGTGCAATCGGTGAAGGTCGTCGGCCGGAGCATGGTGCCAACGCTTTGCGATTCCCAGCACTATCTCCTGAACCGCTGGGTCTATTCCGTGCGTGCGCCGCAACGCAGCGACATCGCAGTACTGCGCGACCCTAGCGACAACGGGTTCTCGGTCAAGCGCATCGTTGGCGCGCCGGGGGACACGATTTACTTGAGCAACGGAAACGTGTACCTGAACGGCTGCAAACTGATTGAGCCTTATCTGGCCCCGGGCACGACGACATTCACCGAATCAAAGGAGCGCGACCAATTGATCAAGTGCGGCAGGGACCAATACTTCGTTCTGGGCGACAATCGGCAGAACTCCATTGACAGCCGGACTTATGGTCCGGTTCCGCGCGCCAACCTTTTGGGGCCACTCATTCGTTGAGTGGCGCCGACCGCCGAGTCCGCTTCCCTGACTCTTGGCTACGACTTACAGAGCGGGCCCTCAGAGATCGAGACCGGCGTTTCCAACCCCGCCCTGAAGGCGCTCTCCCAGACTTAGCTTGCCAGTTGCGGGGCAAAACGGTTCTGTTCCTGCCGTTTTGAGACACCGATGAAGCTGACGCACCTAATCATCCTGCTGGCCATGAACCTCTGTTGGGCGGGGGTTTACTCCGCCAACATGGTCGTGGGTCGCGATCTTGCCACCGGGGGCATTGTGACCATTCGCTTCGGGTTGGCGGGGCTTTGCCTGCTGATTGCCTGGCCGTGGCTGCCGGGTTCGGCGCCCCGCGGGCGCGACCTCGTCAAGTCCTGCGTGATGGGGTTGATCCTGGTCGTCTTGGGGCAGCGGTTGCAAGTCTATGGCAACCAACTGGGCACCGCCGGCAATTCCGCCGTCCTCATGGCCGTCGAACCGCTGATTACCTCGTTGGCGGCGGCGCTGTTCCTCCGCGAGCACATCGGTCCCCGGCGGCTGGCGGGCTTCGGGCTAGGCATGTGCGGCGTGGTCTTGCTGAACGGGGTATGGCGCAAGGACTTCCAATGGACGGGGCTCGTGCCGAGCTTGATCTTCATCTCCTCCTTCGTCTGCGAGGCAGCTTATTCCGTCATGGGCAAGCCGATTGTGGCGCGGGCCAGCGTGATGAAGATGCTGGCCCTATCCCTCCTTTTCGGCACGGCGGCCAACCTGCTGATTGACGGGTCGGCGACGCTGAGGGCTGCGCGGACGCTGCCAGCCGAGGCCTGGTTCCTTTTGCTCGCGCTGGCGGTAGTGTGCACCGCCGTCGGCTACAGCGTCTGGTTCATCGTCATCCGCGAGTGCCCCGTCAACGTGGCTGCCCTCACCATCTTCATCCAATCCGTCTTTGGCGTGGCTATTGCCGCGTTGTGGCTCGAGGAGAAGCTCCATTGGGGACAGCTTTTCGGCAGCATCACCATTGTGGCGGGCCTGACGCTGGGGCTCTCCAGGCAAATCCAGCGGCCGGCGCATCGGGTTAGCACCCTGGCAGAGCCTTTAGGCTAGCGTCGCCCGGCCGCCAGCCGCGCAAATCCGAATTCCTAAGCCACGCTCGGGCATGTCGGATTTCGGGCTTCGGGTTTGGGCCTTTGCGCTCACGGGTTGGTGGTCACGAACAGATACGCCCCGGCCCGCCCACCGTCCAACTTCGTTCTGGCACTGCAAGCGGAAGAAAGAGTAGCGTTTACGCGATGCAAACCTTGACTCGGGGCTCCTCGATGAAGACCTCCCGGACTGCTGACGGCGGACCGCATAACCGGAAGAGGAAGGCCTTCAACATCCTCCATCTCCCCCTCCAATTCGCGGCTGCTCTTCTACTGATTGGACAAGTTTGGGCGGCGCCTGCGGGTGCGGAGCAATCCGCCCCGAGGCTGCAAAAGCGCTGGCTGTTTATGTGGCGTGACATGAGCGATCCGAAGGAGGTTGAGCGAATGATCGCTCGGTTCCCGCCGGCTCGGGCAAGCGGCTACAATGGAGTGGCGTTCTCCCACAACGTCGCGCCCGCTAGAGCGGCTGCGCTCCAGCAGGCCGCGAAAGACAACGGCCTGGACCTCGTCGCCATCGTGATGGGCGGGTCGCACGACCGCAACTATATGGAAGGGGTGCCGGTCAGGGACGCTGTGTTCGTGGCACGGGGCGGCCGGGCGGCGCTGGAGCCCGATACCACGGCGCGCTTGCTCAACGGCGATTTCGAGGAAGCGAATGGGAACCACCTCAAGGGCTGGACCATGCAGGATGACGAGGGCCTTACCACCTTCACCGATCACGAGGTGGTCCACAGCGGCAAGGCCTCGCTCCGCATGGAGAGTATCGGGAAGAACCAGTACCAGCACTGCCGCGTGGCCCAGCCGATCAGCCTGCAGCCCTACCGGCAGTACCGGGTGTCGTTCTGGCTGAAGACCGAGCAGCTATCTCCCGCCGATGCCGAGGTGAAGGTGCTTAACTCGAACGCGCAGCACTCAATCAGCTTCCAGAGCTTCCACGTGGACGCCACGCAGGACTGGAAGCACTACGACCTGGTCTTCAACAGCCTGGAGAATCACCAGGGCCTGCTCTACCTCGGTTGCTGGTCCGGCAAAACCGGCAAGATGTGGTGGGATGACTTGCGCCTCGAGGAGATCGGGCTGGTCAACGTTTTGCGTCGGCCCGGTTGCCCGGTCACGGTGCGCGGAGAAGGTGGCGCTGCCTATGACGAGGGAAGTGATTACGAACGTGTGGTGGACCCGCAGCTTCACCCCTGGCTGGCCTATCACGAGCCTCCGCTAATCAAACTCACTCCCTCCTCGCGCATCCGGGAAGGGGCGCGTTTGCGAGTCAGCTACTATCATCCCATCATCGTCTATGAAGATCGGCTCACCAGTTGCTTGAGCGAGCCCAAGATCTTTGCCGACTGGGAGACCGAGGTGAAGCAGGCCGACGCCTTGCTCCATCCCGCGGCGTATTTCATGTCGCACGATGAACTGCGCGTCATGAACCAGTGCGCGCTCTGCCAAAGCAAGCGGATGACGCCCGGAGAACTCCTGGCCTGGAACGTGCGCCAGGCGGCTGGCATCATACGCAAGGTCCGGCCCGACGCCGAGATTTGGGTTTGGAGCGACATGTTCGACCCGATGCACAATGCGGTGGACCACTTCTATGCGGTGAACGGGACTTTGGCCGGGTCGTGGAAAGGCCTGGAGAAGGACGTCGGCATCGTCAACTGGCACGGCGGCCTGAAGGGGAAGAACTGCCGCTTCTTCGCGGATTTGGGTTTGCGGCAGATTCTCTCCGGCTACTACGACTCGGACGAGGACGGCGCCGGCATCGCGGAGTGGCTCGCGAACGTCAGGGGCGTCCCCGGCATCGTCGGTGCCATGTACACGACGTGGGAGGACAAATACGGCGCGATGCAGGTCTGGGCCAAGAAGGCCTGGAATGAGTGATGCCATCGAAGGCACCGGACCCGATGCTGGTGACCGCTAGGCCATCGTTCGAACTGGGGATGGTCACCACCGCGTTGGTGCAACTGTGGAGGCCCAGGTTTGAGCGTGCCGTTGAAATTGGTCCTATAAGTGAACTGGGCTTGCACCACGGCGGGCACTGTGAAGAGCAGCAGCAGCAGCGCCAGCAACATGCCCATTCGTGCGGCCCCACGTTCACCTAGTTTTATCCACGACTATTTCTTTGAGGTTGCTTCTTCATTCATGGAAGACTCCTTTTTCCTGTTTCGTGCGGTCATTGTTGGGCGAGACAATACGGGCGCTCCTTCGGGAATGTGCAAATCCCCTGGCGGTTTCGGGACAAATACAATGTTGCCTCAGACACGTCGAGCCTACCGCCGCAGTTAGCTAACTATTTCATCGACCCAACCATGCGCAGCTCCCAGGTCTGTAGCCTGCTGCGAATGCCTGTTTATTTCTCTCTTACAGGCCGAGCTACAATAGCAAGCGAAGAGTTTGTCAATGAAAACGGCGTTTCAACTGCTTCCGTACCTTTACGGATATTTGCCCCCTCCTGATTAGATTCTTCAATTCGTGGCACAATACTCAGGTGATGATCTAGTCCTCCAGGCAGGTCCCCACCCACCCTCACCTCAAGCCGCTTATCTGCAACAACGCCACCCCTCGCACCAACCTGACCATCCGGGTCACAACGGAGCCTGCTCTTACTATGCCGATGGAACTCTGCCCGCAAGGCTTGGCAGCGCAGGCGGAACGCGGTTCCGTTTGGTTTCTGCGTCAATGTGAGTGTAGTTGCGGCTGACGGCCTCGGAATCATGACAGAAGATATCCCGCGCAATCACATCACTGACGCCCGCATTCTTCAGTAGGGAGGTGGCGGTGTGCCGCAAGCTGTGGAACGAAACGGGACTCATTTGGCGGCGACTTGTGCGTCCTGCCTTGCCTTCCTTTTTCTGGTGGTCTCCGCGAGATTGAACCAAACCGGCCGACGCCAGAATCTCATGGAACTGGTTCGATAGCCAACTAACCGTATTGCCTTGCAGTGCCGGGCACAATGGCGCTTTCGGGTCATAACCAGCGGGCAGACTCTCGATGTGGCGGAGCAGTGATTTAGCGATGGGCAAAATTTGCACTCGCCCCGTTGTCCGTGTGCGGATCGTCAATTCGGTGTTCTGGAGGTCAATATTGGCCCAAGTGAGAGCCTGGATGTCGCCCAAGCGCAAGCCGGTGTAGATGCCAAGCAACACAGCCGTCCTCCAATCGTCCCCGCAAACTGTCAGCACCTTCTTCAACTCAGCCAATGTGAAGCCCCGTCGCTGATGGCGGTCGTTGGTTGGAAGATTCTCCACCAGCCGTGCTGGATTCTTATCGAACGTGTTCTTTCTGGTGGCCAACTCCAAGCAGACGCGAATCACCTTTAGATGAACGTTGACCGAGGTCGGAGCAACTGTGCCCTGCAAGGCATCCCGGTACCGCTCGATGTCTTCCGCCACGAGCGAAGACAGGTCTTTATTGGCTTTCGGCTCCAGAAAGCCCAGGAACCGTCGGACGATTTGCTGATAACGAGCAAGCGTTCCCGGCGAAGCCTGTTTGGTAGAAATCCAGCCCTCAAAATGCTCACGGATGGTTCTCCGCTCGATTGGTATGCCGAGCGACTCCATCACGTCGGCAACGACCTGGCTGATCACTTTATGTACCCGCTCTGGCGTCTGTACCCGCTCTGGCGTCAAACGGCGAGCCCGGGCTTTGTTCTCGATATTCTGAATTTCATTGCAAATGCGCTCTGCTTCCTGTTTGTTAGTGGTCAGCGTGGATTTGCAGCGGCGCTTACCTTCGTGGTCGGTGTAAAAGCATATCCAATTGGGTTTGCCAGTAAGTTTATGAACGCTCGACGTGGTGTAACAGTCTAGTATAACGTTTAGCCTTCTCAAGCATGTCCAACAATGTCGAAGAATCGGCGAAAATGAGTACTTCTTCGTTCAAGAATGGTCAGGTGGGTTCGATTCCCATCCGTCTCCGCCAACTCGGACTCTCCCGGGCCTGACTGTGCAGCGCGTCCCTCAACCCCCTTTGAACCCCGCGCTGCGCGACACCGAGCGCCATGACTTTTGGCCGGGGTTCATAGCCGCCTTGATTGGCATCATCCTGGCGTTCTGCGGCGCACGGCATCTGACTGCTGTGGACACGGTGGATGGCGGCACCGCCTCCGAAACGCAGTTGGTCAAGGCCTTTACCTTTGATGGCCTGCAATACCCCGAGCAGGTTGCGCCGCCGCCACCACCGCGGGGGAATGATCCCGAAGCGCTCGAGCGCTGGGCCAGGCAAACCCGCAGCGCCGAGGCGCCGACCTGGAAGGTCCGCGTTGATACCGCGGCGAAGACACCCTGTCCTACCTGAGTAAAGTAACCTTTCGGCCGCATGGCGCGGCCATTGACATGACACCCGAAGTCCGAAGGCCGAAGGCCGAAATCAGGATTGAGAATTAGTTATGGAATGCCCTGTGCCAGAGTGCAAGCAGCGCCAGCCAACGGAGCTCGGGCGCAAGCTTAAGCGCCTGCGCCCCTGGGTGCAGACGGGATTTCTGGCGGTGTGGCTGGCGCCGGTGGGGCAGTGGCTGCACGGCATTCCGGGCTGCGTCTTCCACTGCTATTCATGCCCGCTCTCTTCGTTCGCCTGCCCGATCGGTGTGCTGGCCAATTATGCCGCGCTGATGCCCGTAGCCTTGGAAATACCCTACCTGCTGCTCGGCATACTGCTGTTCGTGGGCGCAGTGAGCGGGTCGCTCGCCTGCGGGTGGGCCTGCCCGTTCGGGTTCGTGCAGGATTTGCTGGGCAAGATACCCATCCGCAAGGTGTCCTTGCCGGCCTGGGTCGGCCACACCCGCTATGTCGTGCTCGTGGGGCTGGTGATTCTTCTGCCACTGATTCTTGGGTTCAAAGGCATCCCTTACGGCGACCAGATCATTTCCATCTGCCGGCTGTGCCCGGCGGGCGCGCTGGAAGCCGGCCTGCCCGCCTCGACTCAGAGTGTGATGGCGGGCCACGGCTGGCCGATGAGTTGGTTCAAGTCGCTGATTCTGGTTGCCTTCTTTGCCTCGGCGCTATTCGTCAACCGTCCGTGGTGCCGCATCTTCTGTCCGTTAGGCGGGCTGCTGGCGCTGTTCAATCGCTTCAGCCTGTTCCATTTGCGGTTCAAGCCCAGTGAGTGCGTCGAGTGCAATCTCTGCCGCAGCCGTTGTCCCATGGGCGTGAACGTGGACCAGAAGGTCAACGTTTCCGGCTGCATCCGCTGCTTGGAATGCAGCACTTGCGGCGCGCTGGAAGCCTGCTTCGCGGTGCCGAAGGAGAATGCAGAACCGGCGCCGCCGAAGTAGGGCAGGGCGGCTCGACTGCCCCGACTTGCTTATCGCTGGCAGAAAGGAGGGCAGGCGACACGCACTGCCCCACGTTGAGGTTTACTCCCGGACCACGGTTATTGTCCTGCTGGCGTTGATCTTGCCGTAAAGCTCCAGCGTGTCGTAGTGCACCTGCACGGTAAACGTTTCCGCCTTGCCGTTCAGCTTGAGGTCGTTTGGTACTCGCCATGAGTACCCGCAGGTGCCGTCTCAGCCAAAAGGCATCACACCCTCAGCCACCTTTTCGCCGTTGGCGCGTGTGATGGTTACCTGCGGATCGAGGGAAAGCTGGCGTTCATAGCCCAGAGGCTGGCCGTCCGGCCCCTTGGACTGCTTGCGCGTCGTGTCATGGATGTTGCGAATCATCATGTCGAGCTTGGGATCTACCAGTACCGCCTTGACCTCAAGCGAGTCGCCCAGCTTGACTTGCTGATCTTTCGCCGGGGAGGCAAACATCACGTCCGGCTTGTTCGAGAAGTCGAGCACGAACGGCTTATCCTTGCGAATGGTGATGCCATAAAGGGCCGCCCGGTCACCTCGCTCCCGCGGCTTGCCATCCGAGTGATAATTAAAGGACGCCGTAATATGCAACCGCCCGAATGCAACCGAGATGAAGTTTGGCCGGTAGTCGCCCACGGGGAGCTGGCAACTCCGGGCTGCCTGGGGTGAGCCATCAACCACGTCGCCCCCGACCGCCACTGCTCGCTCCTCCCCATCCAGCGAGCCACTGACTGTCATCTCGCTCATCCCCCTCCTGCCCGGCCCAATCTCGAATGTGCCCAGGTCACCCCGGTACGGATGAATCGTCAACTGATCCCCCGTCGGACTGGCGGAGAACGTGTAAAAGTGGTCCTTCACTTTATGGGCCGCCATCAAACTGTCTCCGCCCCACCAACGCACCGAGCTGCCGGGATGGTCTTTGGGGCTCATCACCAACACCGTGCCCGGGGTGTCGAGTCGGCCGGAAACCGCGTAATCGTTGCCCAGCCGCACCTCGTATGGCGCACTGCCGATCTTGATATCTCCCATGTAGAGCCGGGTGCGCACGAATGCCATCTGCTTGTATTCCTCTTTCTCGTAAACTGAGACGATCAGCCGTGGCATTAGTTGAACCGGGCGCTTGCCGACAGGACCACAGTCGAGGTTCGCCGCCACGCAATCGAACACCACCTGCTCCTTAACCCCGCTGTAATTGACTCGAGCACGATCAGGAGGATGCGCCTGCGGCTTAACCACCGGGTCGTTCCGCAGGTCAAGGTCGCCGTTAGCGTCGAAGTAAAAGCGGTCGTACCCTTTGCCTGTGCCCCGGCTCTCATCGACGGCGAAGTAGGCAATTTGCCCCGAGTTCGCCTGTTTGCGGTCCTGGTAGAAGTGAGTCGAACCGTAGATCGGCTTCTTCGAGACAAAGGCTGGATACGCTTTGACTTGCGCAAACGGCATGTCCTGGCAGATGCCCGGTTGGCCTCGCAGGAAGTCATCCTGCCCATGCTCAAAGGCTGAGACTTCGCGGAGTTTGAATGTTTCATCTCCCGTTCCCGCCTCAGCGGCGGCGGTTCGGACGATCAAGCCGAGGCCGGCCAGGCTGCACATGAGCAACCGAAGCGACTTATCTAACCCTCCCACACCGACCAATCGGTCAATGCTCGTTTTCATGCTCCGAGCTTGACCCAATCCGCCAAGAGCTACAAGACCTTTCTGCATCCCTTTTCTTCATGAAGCGGCAAGCGCCCAGAACTGCATTAAGTGGTTCATCGCACCTTCTGAAGGAATGGTCGCTGGGTTCCTCTCTGAGTCATCGGGCCTTGAACGGTGCCCGACTCTGGCCGTCGGTCCGCGTTCCGGGTTTTAACAGCCTCTCCGAACCCAGCTTGGCGTCCTAAACCGTCGAGCCTGCTGGCCCCCTGGTTCTCAAACCCGGACCAGACCGTCCTGGGAGCTGAGCCGGAGCCTCGCCGGAGCCTCGCCGTAGTACCTCTTATCGCGGATAAGAGGTACTACGGCGAGGCTCCGGCGAGGCTCCCGCGAGACTCCCATGATTCTCCTCAGAAAACAGGAGCAGTTTGGCCTATGCAAATGGGGCCTCATGGGAGTGTCCAAATAAGGGACACTCACTCATTGATCTGGCAAGGGCGAAAGCTTCAATAGCGCTATGGCCGGAGCTTTCAGCTCAGACAGGGCCAGGTGGCCGTCGGTTCCCAATGTTCCTCGGCGCGCAAACTGAAAGTCGTAGCTTCCATTCACGAGATAGAGTTCAAAGCCGGTTTTTGCGCTCCAAGGCAATCCGCGAATCACGAGGTCAGTCGCGCCGTCCGGCGCGCTGAAGTTGCTTAGCAGCATGGCGGCCCGGGTGCTCTCGGGATTCAAGCCGGCGCAGACGGCGATATGGCCGGCTTCGCACGGGGGAGTCTTTACGCGCCTTGGGGTGTCGAGGAGAGTGCGGAAGGCTTTGAAGGCATAAAAGTTCTTACGCGGCACGCCGTTCAAGCTAAACATGCCAAACATCTGGACCTCAGCCGTATAGAAACTCGCCGCATCTACAGGTGAGTCCTGCAACGAAATCAGCGTCCAGGCGGCAAAAGCTGCCCCCTTGGTGCCACCAAGCTCCGCGCTCCATTTCTCGCGCATCAGACCTTGGCCTTCTTTCATCATCGGCCGCCAATCCTCATTGGGCAGGTAATTCCATTCATTAAGATGGCTCTCGGTCCTCGCGAATCCATGCGCGTCGAGCACCTGCCGCAGGGCGCGGGCCCGTCGGGCGTAGTCTGACGGGTCGCTGGTGTAGCGGTGCCAGGAGAAGAAATCCAAAGGCACCTGCTTATCCCGGCAGTGGCGAAGGAAGCGGAGGAGGAAATTGCCTGGTATGAATTGGCCGTCTTTGAACTCTCCGGTGTAACCCAGCGAAGGACCTCCCACCTTCAAGTCCAGCCAGCGCGCTTTGATGGCCTTTGCGGTGAGCTCGTAGAGTTCGAAGTATTGTTCATCGGTGCCCGTCCACATGGCCGGCTGATTCTCCGGCTCGTTCCAGATCTCCCAGTAACGGATATTGTAGCGACAGCCGCCGGCCCAGCCCTCGTTGTAGTGGCGGATGATGGCGCAACAGATGTCTGCCCATTTGCCGAAGTCCTTTGGCGGATGCACCCGATACTTGCGCGGCGTGTGCTCAATGCTTTCGCCCAGGCGATAGAGGACGGACGAACCGGTGTTCACAACCGCTGCGATGTAATCGTCCGTCGCAGCAAACTCATAACTGTCGGGCAGGGCGGGGTCGTTCCGGAAGTCTCGGAAGATCGTGCTGATGTCCACGGCATCGTAATTCACCCATAGGACATCGTGCAGGCGCGTGAGCGGCACACCCAGCTCGCGGTGATAGGCGGACAGGTCCACCATGCCTCGATAGCAAAGCGGCCCCAAGTTGACGCCGTGCAACGGACGGATGACCCCGTTCGTTTGCGAGAAATCCACGATCAGTTCCGCAGCGGCACTCACGAGAACGGCGAACATCAAACTGAGTAACGATAACAGCCGCTGCTTCGACGCTCCGCGGTTCAGAGAGAATGACTCTTGCGTTGTGTGCATTTGCGGTGAGTTTGCGCCTGGGCCAGCCGCAGGCGGCCGCCCTTGGGCTTGGCTCCGGTGTTTTCCGGGCCTTGGGTCGGCCTTATCTCCCCGGCGAGACCCTCACCAGCACCACGCCGTGGCGTGGCACGAGTGTTTGAAAATGGTCCTTGAAGTAACCCAGGTCCTTCTGCCGCCAAAGGTCGCGCACAAGCTGGCGATTGTCGCTGTGCTGGCCCGACAGCATCAACAGGCCCGCGCCGTTTTGCGCCGCGCCGCCGCTGGCCGGTTGCGGGCAGTTGATTCCCAGTTCCGGCCACGTCACGCTCACCGCGGCCTCAGCGTCGCCGCGGTTGAAAAGGCCCACCGCCTTTGAGCCGTCCTCCATGTCCTTGGCCCAGACTTCGAGCGAGCCGTCCTGCTTGATGCGAGCCGCCTGCCGGCCCAGCGGGTCCTGGTTCACCTCGAGCACCTCGTCGTTGCTGAGCAGGTTCAGCGTGAAATCATCCAACTGCGTCATGTCGCAGCCGATGAGCAGCGGCGAGCAGAGCAGGCACCAGAGCGAGATATGGGTGTACTGCTCGTTGGGCGTGAGCCGCGTCGGGTGCAGTCTGGGACCCCAGCCCACCTTGCCCACGATCAGCATGTCGGGGTCATTGAAACGCCCCGGACCGGCATACTTTTCGTGGCCGGCCTGCCGGAAGCCGATCCGGGTCAAGCTGCTCCAGGTGTCCTGGATGTCGCCGGTCGTGCGCCAACTGTTGCCGCCAATCTCCGCGCCCCACTCCCACACGTTGGCCGAGCCATACTGGCAGAGACTGTACATGATGTCGCGCGGCACCTTGTCCAGCGCCGCCCGCATCACGCGGTAGGGCCGTTGGGAGGTTTCCAGGTCGAATTGCCGCTGCCGGCGGTTGGTCGAGACGATACTGCTGTAGCTGCACCAGTCGTATTTGAGATAATCGAAGCCCCAGACCCCGTACAGCGCGGCATCCTGCTCCTCGTGTTGGAAGCTTCCGACGCACCCACCGCAGGTCCACGGACCCGGCGAAGAATAAAGGCCGATCTTCAAACCCAAACCGTGAACATAATCCGCCAGTCCTTTCATGTCCGGAAAACGCGGGTTGGGCACAATCAAGCCTTGCGCGTCCCGCATCGGACCTTGGAGCGTGGGGTCATTGGTCTGGCGGGGGTTGACCTCCCAGAAGTCGTCAATGTTGATGTAAGTCCAGCCGTGGTTAATCAGGCCGCTCTTGACCATGGCGTCCGCCGCCGACTTCACGTGCTCGGCGGTCACCGCGCTGGCAAAGCAGTTCCAACTGTTCCATCCCATCGCTGGCGTGAGCCCGATCGTCGGGCCGCAAACAATCCTGAGCTTCCGCTCAGCAGCGCCGCGCGCGTTTTTGGCGAGGAGCGTGACGACGTGCTCTCCTGTTTCCGTGAGCGTGCCGGCGATGCGCCCGCCCAGCGTGTCGAGTTGCAGTCCTGCCGGCAATCCTCTGGCGCTGAAGGTCATTGGCCGTTCGCCCGTGGCGGCAATGGTAAAGAGAAACGGATTGCCTGGCCGAACGCCAAAGACCTTGGCGCCGTTGATCCGTGGTTTGGGCGAGGGTTTGGGTGTAAGAATGACGGCGGGTTCTGCCGCCGATTCAGTCGTAGCCGGCGCCGCGGCCAACGCCGAGCCCGCCAGACAGAGTAGCGCGCAAAGCGTGATGGGGAGTTTCAGGGCGTGTCTCATTGTTTGTTTCATACGCGAGTTTGACGCCGGGGCGTATTGAATATCAAGCCCAACCGGGGCCAAGCCAGGAGACCGGCGCTGGCAGGCCGCGCTTGCCTAATCCGGCTTTGGCGTTGTATATTTCGCCCATGATTGCTGTCAAAGCGGAGAACGGCTGCCTACAGGTCACCATCCCCACCGAAGGCTTGACGCCGGCCGAGGTCAACGATTTCGTCTCCTGGCTCCGCGTCGAGAGCGTCGTCCGCCGCAGCCGGCTCACGCCGGAAGCCGTTTGGAAGCTGTCTGAGGACATCAAGTCCGACTGGTGGCAGGCAAACGAGCGGCGCTTCACTCGTGAGGGGGGAGAGTGAACCCGTCCAGGGTCGTCGTTGACACCAACATCCTCTTTTCCTTGCTGTTGCGCGGAGAGTCGGCCCTGCGCAAGCGGTTCTTGACCGACAGCTCGCCGGCGTTCCACTGCCCGCGGTTCGTGTTCGTCGAGCTTTTCCAGCACAAGGAGCGGATCGCGCAGGCTACGGAACTGAGCGAAGCGGATTTGCTGGAATGCCTATACGAACTTCTTGCCCAGGTTCATTTCGTTGAAGAAGGTGGCATCCCTATCGGCACCTGGATGGAGGCCCGCAGGTTGTGCCGGGACGTGGACTCGAAGGATGCGCCCTTCATTGCCCTGACCCTGCATTTAGATGGGCGGCTCTGGACCGGCGACGACGAACTCAAAGCCGGGCTAAGGGCCAAAGGCTTTGACCGCTTCTTCGAACCGTAGGTTCAGTTGGCCATCAAGCCAGAGAGAAATAATGCGGAGGGAAGGCGAACTCTCCACGTCGGCGCACGTCGCCGCAGTTCTACGCCCGTCCTCCGCGCGCCATGAAGTGGTAAGCGGCACCAGCGCACTCGACGCGTATCTTGCGTGCCATCGGCGTTAGTCCTGGACCCAACTCGCCGCCTGCTCAACCCTGGTTGTTGTTTCCCTGGAACGAGCTACCTATTTCACCTTCCCGCGAAACAGTGGAACTGCATGCTCGCCACCTTCAAGGTCGTACCAGACGTATTCAACTCCTTCCCCAGTTTGACGGGCGGTCCAGTTTCCAGGCGAATCCTCTTCGTGCCAAGGCTGACCGGTAAAGAAATTCGTCTGCGAACCGGGCAAGAACTCCCGCCTCAAACTGGAGGTTTCGCCAAGTTGACTACGCACCCATGCAACGTCGGGCGTGAAGTTCGTCCCCGGTTTGCTCGCTTCCATCTCAAGCGCGCTGGGGATTTCACGGTGAAGCATCATGTTTCTAAGCGTCGGCATCCTTTGGACGACCACCGGAATTTTGGGGAGCCACAGGTAGATTGCTGGCCACAATAACATCGCGGCGAACACAGTAATTACGCAGCCCTTTCTAAATCGTTGGACATAAAGCCCCTCGCTCCCGCTGATGATGAACAGCGCTAGAAGCGCCGCCACCGTTAATGGAGTTGTAAGATTCGTCGCGAGAACAGCCGCACCACGCTTGCTGTAGAAAGCCAGCCGCTTCTCTTGGAAAGGGGACCAGGTAATGTAGGCATCTGCTGTCATCTGCTGGCTGTTTAGCCGGGCCGTGAGCTTGGTTGCCACCGGACTCCGTTCCACCAGCCCTCGAAGCTCCGTGTGTCGCACTCTTACCTCATCAAGACGCTGTTTCCTCCAATTCTCGTCGCTTTTCGCCGGATAGAGCGGCTGCGCGCAACGCTCCACAACGAAATTCGGAACGTCTGCCCGGCTGGGACCAAAAACGTAGAGATCAATCCGACAAGTCTCATTGCCAATTCCTGTCAAGCGCAGCGGATAAACCGGGCGTTCCGCCTTAAACGTCAGGGCCAGCGGGGATGGCTTCGCAGGATCGGTCAGGTACGCATCCAACCTGATTTTGCTCGCCACAAAAAACCAGCCCTCGTTCGCGTAGGCGCGAATGGCCGGGACAAAATTGGTGGGTGTAGCAAAGCCATTCTTGCTCAACCAATCCAGCACCGCCCCGCCATCCGGTGAGGAAAGAACTGCCGTGTCGTAAATTCCGACCGTTTTTCGCTCAACTATATTGACCCCTCCAGTGGGAACGACCCCGACCCCTAACGTCGCGCCGGCTGGCAACAGGAGGCCACAGAAAACCAACCCCAAAGCCCACAAGCCCAAGACCTCTGCCACGGAGCCGCGTCCACTGCGGCGCAGTTTCCAAAGCAGGTGAAAGACAAAGACCCCGGCGATAATCACGAACCAATAGAAGCGAGGAACGTTGTGAATTACTTGCGGCTGAAAGATGGTTTGCAGCGTGGGGAACAGCCCCGTTGTCGCGATTTGGACTTTCGGCACGGAGGGCACAGGAACAACCCACGCAAAAGTCGCCCCTTCCCCTTTGAACGAGGTGTCGATCACCAGGGTTTCCGTTGCCCCATCGAAATGGATCAGGGCGCGTTGGTCGGGAATCTGCACCTTGGCCAGTGCTGTCGGAGGGATAAAGCAACCGTCCCCGTAGGCCCCAGGCGGAGCGATGAGAAACCAAACCACGCAAAAGACCAGAGCTTTCATCTGCGTGTGGCCTTGGCTGGGTTCGTCCCGGAATCCGGAATAGATTCAGACCTCCACAGCTCCACTATTGCTTTTGTAGGCATGCTCCAGCCGACTCTTGGCCGTTCTCATGGCTAGAGCCTGGCATGATCGGCGGAACGCAACGAGACTTTCCTTCATAACAGCGTAAGCTACACCAGCACACTCGATGCGTATCTTGTGTGCCCTCGGCGTTAATCCTCCACCCAACTCACCGCCCTTTTAACCTCGCTTTATAATTTACGGAACACCCTCCCGAATTGGAGGCCCTTTCACCCGTATGGTGTCCCTAGCGAGTCAGCGCGTTCATTTCGCCGCGGACAAAACTTACAACCCGAGCGCGGGAGTCATCTTCTCCGGAAGACACAATCGTCAGACGAACTGTTGTGCCCTTGGGGCCTCGAATCTGAGCAACCGCTTGGGCGAGTTGCCCACTTTGGACTTGGACAGCGGGCTTCTTGTCTTGAGCGACGGCCATGATCCGGTCACCGACGTGGATGTCTTTTTGAGTGGCTGCGGGCGAGTCCGGGACGATATCTCGTACGATGATACTCTCTCCGTCTGTTCCCAGCACGACGCCGATTCCGGCAATTGCGTCGCTGGGCGCTTCAACGGCATTGGCGTTGGACTTCCATTCCAGGGCTTCTGGCCCGCCGGATAGGCACTTGTTCTGACCATCGAAGACAAGATGCTCGAGCACGGCAACGTTTTGGAACTCCAGCCGGTAGCGATAGCTGCGCTGACCATCGGCCTCACTGCGGTCCACCAGGGTCAATGAGACTAAATCACCAAGCCGTTTTGCCTCAGCCTGCATTGCCTTCAGCACGGGCAAAACCTGTTTCCACATTTCAGCGGTGTAGTCGTCGGCACGCGCTGTGCCATTAAAAGTGTCCTGGATCATGGCACGCACGTGGGCGGCGACTTCGGGTTCCTTGTCCGGGATCGGCTTGAATTCGTCCAGGGGGAAACGCTTCATATTGGTCGGCAACGGGCAGGGGGCTTGAGGCAGTTGTTCCTGAATCTGAGGCATGTCGAAGTAATGGGCTCCTTTCTTGAGCTCAGCGGCCAAGTTTAGTTTCACCTCATCGTCGCCCTCGGGAAGCGGGTATAGGTAAATGTCGCCGGACTTCAAATCGTAGATATTGGAATACTTGGTAGCGAATTGGCCTTTTTGCCGGCAGTTGCGCAATATGCCGAAGCCATTGGTTACTGTGGCTTCGGGATACATCGCGAGCAGCGTTTTGAGCGTTATCCCGCCATACCCGAACCCGCGGCATTGGTTTTCCTTCTCAACTTGCTGCTTGCCATCCTTCGCGCCGATTATGACCGAAGCCCCCGTTCTGTCCGCCACGAGTATTTTGGCACTTGAGAAGCCCGGCTCGCGATGCCCTTCATAAAAGGCGATGGCGTCGGCGATTGTGGCGCAAGTCTCGAGCATTCGCTGGCTCGGATTTCCCCGGGCGTTCGGCAACTTCGGATCCGGCTCCCATTGTTCCTTGTATCCCGCCACCCAGTCGAAGGCGAGGCCCTCAGTGTTCAACCCGCCTTGCGCCCAACCATTATCAAAGCCAACATACACCGCGCCGTAATACCCGTCACCGGCCGGCAGGAACCATATTCTCGTCTTTGGGTCCGACCAATCTTCGTTGTTGCAGAACAGCGACCGGTTGGTATCGGTGAGCACGAAGATGGTGCAGGCGCACGCTGACAGGGAGGCGAGCGAGATAAACGCCAGGACAAAAGCCCACCCCTGCAAGGGAATTTTGGCAAAGAGAGCGATAAGCAGTTTCATAGTCGCGATTCGTCGGTGGTCTGACAACGGGAACTCAGTCATGCCGGGCCAAGGCTGTCAACTGCACATTCGTAACAGAGGACGCCTACCGTAACGATATGGTCTCATAAGCCGGCGGGAGAACCCGGACGTGGCACTCGGCCGCTTACGGTGCAGCCGTGCGGCAGCGGAGAACCTGGAACACGTTGATGCCTGGAAGGGGTCTTTTCAGCCTCTATGCTGCGGGGCAGAGCCACCTCAAAGCCACTGCGGAGGGAAGGCAGAAGGAAGAAGGGAGAATGCAGAAAGCCACGCGAAGCCACATACAAGCCACATGCATGCGACGAGCATGCGGGGTACATGCGGGATGCGCTCGTGTTTAGCTCGTATTCAGCTCGTGTTCTGCTCGTATTCTCCTCGTGTTCAGCTTGCTTTTTCCGGGGGTGCCTTCCGCGGCAACCAGGCGGCTCAAGCGAGCTGCTGCTTTGTTTTGACCGCAAAGGGCTGACCGTTATTCAAACGGAATCGCATTTCTATTTCTGCTTGGCTTCGGTGACCGCTTGCGCCCGTCGCAGGCATTCCTGGTAAAACAGGCGCACTGGGGCGCCGCCCATCGCGATGGCGCACCAGGCGGCTTCATCCAGTTCCGCCTGGGTAATGCCCAGCTCACGCGCCTTTTGATAATGCGCGTCGAAGCAAGGATGGCACCGGCTTTGCAAGACCAGGCTGAAGAGTATCAGCTCTTTGGCCTTCTCAGTCAGCGCGCCGGCGGTCTGCACCGAGCGCATCAAGGCGCCGAATGCATTTTGCGTTTCGGCCGCGGAACTCGTGGAACCGGGCTTCGCTTCGAAGATGTCGGCGCAGCAACCGGGTTGGTGTGGGTCGGAAGGGGATGATGAATTCATGGTTGAAGGGGTGCGGGTGCCCACGTCCGCAGATTGGTTCTCAATCTCCTCGCGCGGGTGTGGGCGTCCGCGCGCAGCTTGCGCCGCCGAATTCGTGACCAGAATCCGGCCGTTGGAGGGACCGACAAATCTGCCGATGACAAAGGCCTTCACCCCGCGCCGAGCGAGCTCCTGCTCAAGCTTGTGCAGGCGGTCAGGCGGAATGGCGATCAGCAGCCCGCCGGATGTCTGCGCGTCGCAGCCGAGGTGGACCAGGGCCTCGTCCACGTCCGGCGCAACTTGGAGTCCGTCGGCGATGAACTCGCGGTTCCGTTCCACCGCGCCGGGTATGACGCCTTCACGGAACGCCTCTACCGCCCCGGCAAAGGAGGGCAGGGCGTCCGCGAATACCTCGGCGGCCAGCTTGCTCTGCTGCGCCATGCGCATCAGATGTCCAAACAGTCCAAATCCCGTTATATCCGTGCAAGCCGAGGCTGCCGCTGCTTTCATGGCTTCGGCGGCAGCCATGTTGAGCGTGGCCATTGAGGTGGCGGCTGCCGCCATGCCTTCTGCATTGCCACGCCCGATCTGCTCGCAGAAGGCCAGCACGCCCGTTCCCAGCGGCTTAGTCAGCACCAGCACGTCATCGGCGCGCGGCGTCTCCAGCGCTGCGGTTACCGCCGGATCAATCAGGCCGGTAATCGCGAAGCCCAGCTTGATCTCGTCATCCTTAATGCTGTGGCCGCCGACCAGCGCGACGCCGGCCTGTCCCAAAGTCTCCATCGCCCCGGCCAGCATCCGATACATGATTTCACCATCGAGAGTCTCCGAGGGAAAGGCCAGGATGCTCAGGGCGGTGCGCGGCTCGCCGCCCATCGCGTAAATGTCGGACAAACAATTGGCGGCGCAAATGCGGCCAAATAGGTGCGGGTCATCGACGCACGGCGTGAAGACGTCCACCGTCTGGACCAGGCAGAGGTTGTCCGCGATGCGGTAAATCGCGGCATCATCCGCGGCCGCGAGGCCGGAGATCACGGCAGGGTCATTCACCTCGGGCAGGCGTTTGAGCACCGCTTCGAGGTCCGCGGGGGAAATCTTCGAGGCGCATCCGGCGTTGCGGACCAGGCTGGTGAGTTTCAACTGGGAGAAGTCCACCGGGTCCGGGCGCTCGCCCGCGCAGGGGCAAATGCTCTGCTCGCGGAAAACGTCGCAAGGGCAGGGGCGGCGCGGGTCGCAGATACAGTGCCCGAGACGCTGCGAGCGCTCCATCACCCGCCGCCGTTTGGCAATATCAATCTTCATTTTAGCAGCTTGCGCGCCTCAACACCGGGGGTGCGGTCATGCCCTGACCGGACAGTGAACCGGAGCTTATCAAGGTAATCCAAGAGGGGCACGGCGTGTTTGCGGCTCACGCCCAACGCGTCGCGGAATTCCATCGTCGAGAATGAGCGCTTCTGACCAAACAACCGCAGCGCCTCTTGTTTGGCCGCTTCGAGCGCGTCGTGATGGATGCAAAGGCGTTCGTCGAGCCGCACGAGTACCGCCTTCTCGACGAGCAGTTTGATGATCTTTTCCACGCGCGCGATTGGCTCGCTGAGCGTGGTGGCGAGGTCGGAGGCGGCGGGGCCCGCCCAGCCGGCGCCTTGAAACGCTTCACTGATGCGCTCGCTCAATTGCTGGTCGCGGTCTGTGATCCGCGCGCTCCAGCCAGCTTGAGTGAAGACGACGCCCTGGCGCTCGATCCGTTTGGCGCTGGCCAGTGACGCGGCGGCGAGTTCACAAATGTCCGCGGGCCCTCCCACAAGGGAAAACAACTCTTCCCGGGCCAACCCGGCGCGTTGCGGGTTCGCGGTGTGAAAAGAAGTCACAGCCGCGAGCATTTTGGCCGCGGCCGCCTCGACTACGGCGCTGTGAGTCAGCGTGCCGCCCGGCAGTGAGACCACCCGGCCGTCGGCTCGAAGCTTCTCAAGGATTGCCGTCATCTCCTCAGACCGCAGCAGGCATATCTTCTGCAGGTCGCTTACTGGCAATGGCAGGCCGCTCTCGCGTAACATCAGTTCGCACCAACGGGCGGGGTCATCCAGCGCGTCGCGGCGAGCCGCCAGGGAGTTCAAGGTCCAGGATTTCATTCGGCGCAGTCGGACGTTGCTGACCCCGAGAAT
>Ga0181538_10000944_pt1 | contig 34010 bp, 28 predicted proteins | sample PEATcosm2014_Bin_40_FD_119773 | JGI IMG/M metagenome (GOLD analysis project Ga0181538, IMG submission 119773) | Peatland microbial communities from MTU Mesocosm Facility, Houghton, MI, USA - PEATcosm2014_Bin23_30_metaG | ecosystem: Environmental > Terrestrial > Soil > Wetlands > Peat | place... | reverse complement strand
TCTGCGACTTCGCCAGCTTTTCGAGGATGTCACGCTGACCGTCGGTCATCGTCAGCGGCGGGCTCGCCGGGCGCATGCACCACCCTATCACAATCACCGACTATTTGCGAGACACTACACTAGTAAGCACGTTGCTAATTGCTGCGGGTGCAATCGTTCTCTATCTGATGGCGTGTCGAAAAACAAACGTCGTCTCGAAGTGGCCCTATGTGAAGGTCGCTGTCATTTACGCCCTCACGATAGGGGCCGTCTTGCTCGTCTACCCCGTCTATTTCACGCTCTTCGGTCCGGGCCACATCAATGGGGTTCCCAACTCCCCACAGGACCTGGCGGCCCTCCACGCTGACCTACTGGGACCGTTCTTGCCAGGCGGCTACCCCTGGCTCACGTCGACGCATTTCGAGATGGTCGCCATAGAACGGCTCACCAGCTCAGCACCCATGTATCTCGGGGTTCCGCTCGTCGTCGTGTTGGCAGCCATCGTGGTCTGGCTGCGTCGGTGTCCAATCGTGCTGTTGATGGGGGCGATGCTTGCGATCGCTTTCATTCTGTCGCTCGGCTCACGGCTGTACATCTACGGCAACGATACAAAGATCCCCCTGCCGTTCATCATCCTGGCCCACCTCCCCTTCTTCGACGGTCTGCTGGCTGTTCGCTTCTCGCTCTTCACCGCTCTTTTCGGCGCTGGACTCTTGACCATCGGCTTGGACGAGTGTTACCGAAGACTGAAGGATGGGCACGCATTGGGGCAGTCGTCCCCGTTCTGGAGAAAGCTCACTGCTACCTGTGTACCGCTTGTCGTCGTCGCCGTCATAGCCATCCCGCTCATTCCCGGGGCGCCTCAACCTGCTACCGCAAGCGACGTGCCGCCATTCTTCACATCGGCATCGCTCAATTCGATCCCCTCCGGCAGTGTGGTGCTGACATATCCATATCCCAACGCGATCAGCGAATACGAGGGTTTCGGGGCGTTCGCACATCCGTTCGTGAACACGATTGACACTGCATTACTCGCCCAGTCGGTGAGCGGAATGCGTTTCAAGCTGATCGGTGGCTACGGCTGGAGGCCGAGGCCCGACAAGGAGGCGTACGGCACGCCGACCGCCTCGCCTCTGAAGCCCGCTTCTGTCGAGGCGTTCTTCGATACCTCCTTCTACGGTATTGCCACAGATGCCCAGCTCGATCTCCTGTCAAAGTCCGATCTCACGAGTGACACCAGACAGTTCCTGCGGACCTACCACGTTGAGACGGTCATTGTGTTTGCCCTGGGAAAGCATCCGACGATCGTCGTAAACCACATGACTGCGGCCATCGGTCCCCCCGTGCGATCCGGTGGCGTCACTGTCTGGTTCCATGTGCAGCGCCGGCTTGCGAAACTTGCGCGCTAATTGCCCCTACGCCGCCCACTCGACTTCAAAGGGCGGTGTACTCAAGGTCGAATACGCCCCTCCGACACGCTCCAGGTCCACGCCCAGCAGGTCTGGGACCTGGGAGTTCCGGAGCTGGTCTTCACACGGCCGATTGGTTTCAGGTATGGATCGAGTTCTGCTCGCTGAGACGAAGCTCGAATCTTGGGAGGATCCCGAATCTTGGGAAGATGAGGTACCAACTCGCGGCGCGACGACGCAAACAGGAATCCAACCGTAGCCGACGTTGCCCGCGGACTCCGTTGACCGAACGGTCGGGCGATCTCCTCGACCACCGATCGCGACGCCGATAGTTCAGCGTATGCGGGACCGTCTCGATTGACGTGGTCTCTCATTGCCCAGTGCAGCTCGAATTCCAGAGAGACCACCAATGCTTCTGGGTGCTGAAATGCTTCGATCATTTCCGACTGTTCCGATCGGTCGCCGGACTCGACTGGATCGAGTGTTCGCCGATCAATGGGAAGAGCCACTCGAGGAATACGAGAGCGTGCAGCAAATGGTCCAACCGGTATCACCGGACACCCCTGGTCGCCCATAGTCGAAGGTAGCCCCAGAGCGTGGGATGAGTAAAAAGTCGAGACTCCACCGATGGAGAGTTGTCAGCGGCCGGCGTCAATTGCTGCCCGTCTAGGACCGCACGAACCGAGTCGCTCAGGAGCGGTAGACCCGCGGCGAGGTGTAGATACGGATATGTGGCGATCGAGTCGGCTGGCGACGTATCGAAGCGGGCCTTCGCCAGAACTTGACCAGTGTCGATTCCACTATCGACCAAGTGCACGGTTGTTCCGACATCCTCGGGATGACCCTCCGCCAAGGCCCAATAGCCGCCGTGGACGCCCCGGTAGCGTGGCGTGAGGCCTGCGTGAGTGTTGATGATGGGGCAACTGATGGAATCGAGAACCCGAGATGAGATGATTCGGGTTCCGTTTACCACAACAACACGCGGCTCTAGCCGGGCGAGAAGCTCGATCGTCTCGGGAGAGTTGACCGAGTCAACGCGGAAGTCGGGCGGGCGAGCCGTGTTATTCAAGCTCCATTCGGACAGGATCTGATTCTTGCGCAGTCGCCCCCGGATCCGCAGAATTGGCATCGCAATCGCCACGAAGATGACTTGACCAAGAGTCCTAACCCATCCGATCCGTTTGATCCGTCTCCGTGTCAATTGAACCCGTGACTGAGGCTCTTCAGTGACGACGGTCACGTGGGAGATGTGCTCGTCCAACCAATTAGCGACAATATCGGTGGTATCGCCTGGACCTGCGAGGAGCGCCACTCGTGGTGAAATGTCTCGCTGTTCGTTCCCGGAAACGCTCTCTTTGGCAGTCATGAGAGGTCGCGTGGGGGTTCAAGACCGGGCGAGAACGCCCGCCGAATGGAAAAAGTGAACCCGCTCTCTCGGGAGAACGGCCACGGTGGCGGAGATGGAACGACAGGTCGCGGCACGGGTCAAAGAGTCAGTTGAGTTGTACGAAACCAGTCGACGGTGGCGCGTAGCCCCTCCTCCAGGTTCACAACCTCTACGTCGGAAAATATGTGTCGGAAAGCGGTTTGATCAGCCTGCGAGTCTCGTACGTCGCCGGGCCGAGGCGCGACATGCTGGCGAGGGAGTTCGACCCCAAGGATTTTCTCGAGAAGCTCGACGACCGCGAGCAGAGACACGCGCGATCCAAAAGCCAAGTTGATCGGCTCGGCATTCGAGATCCCTCGTCGAACACATTCTGCCAGGACTTCTGCCACGTTGCCCACGTACGTGAAATCTCGGGTCTGTAGGCCGTCTCCGTGAATTTGCAACGGTTCGCCCCTTAGCGCCCATGACACAAAGGACGGAACCACAGCTGCGTAGGCGTGGTCAGCTGGTTGCAGTGGGCCAAAAACATTGAAGAAGCGAAAGGCGACGACCGGGAGGTTGAACGATCTTCTATAAGAAAGGGCGTAAGCCTCTGTGGCTAGCTTGCTCGCCGCGTACGGGCTCACCGGAAGGGTCGCCATATCCTCTCGTTTTGGGAGCGCCGGGTTGGCACCGTAAACCGAAGAGGACGAGGCGACGATCACCTGTGGACCCCCGCTTCCACGAGCAGCCTCGAGGACGTTCATTGTGCCGGTCGCATTCACCGCGTGGGTAGCCATCGGATCGGCAAGTGACCGTGGCACAGACGGTCGCGCCGCCAGGTGGATCACGGCATCCGCCCCATCGAACTGCTTGGCGAGGAGATCGGAATCGAGAATCGAACCCACGACCAGTTCGATACGGTCGAGGCCTTCCAGGTTCTCCCGACGGCCCGTGGACAAGTCGTCAATCACGACCACAGTCTCGACAGTTGGTTCTACCGATAGCATGCGGCACAGGTTTGCGCCGATAAATCCGGCACCGCCGGTGAGGATCACCTTCATAGCCGGCTCCTCGACAGTCGAGTGCGTATCAAACACGGATGGGTTGATTCGCCCATCATGATCCATCTGAGCACCTGCCAGCTCAGAGCCGCTCGATGGTCGGGCCCCGAAGCCGGTTCCGCGTGTCGAAGACAGAGCGTGCATGACTCTCGATGAGCTCGTCGTCGAAGGCGTCTTGGAACTGTCACCACAACGACGGCGTGAGCGCCTGCGGGCTCTTCAGCGCTCAATTCAACGAGTGAAAGCTAACGGGACCCAACGTAGCCCTGGCCCACGATGACGGCCTTGGCGGGCGAAGTCTCGGACGTCACGCCCGCCTGCCCTCGGTCATCCTCACGCGGGGGCCGTAATGACCGACGGCGGTCCAATTTGAGTCAGCGGCACACGACGAATTACTTCCGTTTCGGCTGCAGGGGCATTCGCCGCCGGGAATTCGGTTTGATCGTCGACCGAAGCCGAGACAGCACAGAACAGCAGAGCGCGGACGGCGTCTCCATTCCGGCGAACGGCCGCGTCCTGCAGCAGATCCAGCCTCGTGCTCAGCTCTTCTTGTGGGAGTGGGACCGGAGCGAGCCGGTTGATGTACGGGTGACTGGTGCTCAGCACTTGCTCGTCGGGCTCGCATAGCTCTTCGTCGAGCTTTTCACCCGGGCGTCTGCCCGTGATCTTGATGGGGATGTCGACCCCAACCTGGTAGCCCGACAGGCGGATCATGCGTTGTGCCAGGTCCATAATCCGGACAGGTTGTCCCATGTCCAGCATGAAGATCTCGCCACCCCGGGAGAGCATTGCAGACTGCAATACGAGCTGGACTGCCTCTTCGACGCTCATGAAGAACCGGGTCATCCGGGGGTCGGTGACCGTGACGGGGCCGCCATTTGCGATCTGTCGAGCGAACGTCGGAATGACACTGCCGCGGCTTCCGAGCACGTTTCCGAAGCGAACCGCACAGTAGGCCGCGTCCTTCGGCGATTTCGCCAGCACGACCTGCTCGGCAAGGCTCTTTGATGCACCCATGACACTTGTTGGTTGCACCGCTTTGTCGGTCGAAATCTGAACGAACCGTTCCGCACCAACTTCGACAGAGGCCTCCACGACATTCAGGGTGCCAAAAACGTTCGTGTTGACCGCTTCCACCGGATACATCTCAAGTACAGGCACGTGTTTATGGGCCGCGGCATGGAGCACTATTTCTGGGCGGTAGCGGTTGAACAGGTCGAATACAGCCGTGCGATCAGTGATATCAACCAGTGCTTGCACGCACGGTTCGGAGATCGTGGAGGCGGTGTCGTGGAGGTGCGTTTCATCGTGGTCAAGGAGTACCAGCAAGTCGGGTTTGAGGCCCGATATCTGGCGGCATATCTCTGACCCGATCGAGCCACCAGCACCTGTGACCAGGACCCGCCGCCCAGCCAAAGCGGGCCGTATCGTGTCGAGTTCCCCAGCGACCGGATTCCGACCGAGGAGGTCCTCGATGCGCGGTTCCCGAGCTTGTCGAACCGTCGCAAGGTGCGCAGGGAGGTTCATGAGGTTGCGCACTCCGGGTAGCACCTTCATCGCCACACCTGCCTGCTCCGATACTTGGAGCACCTTCTCCACCAGTTCAGGCGGCGGGGACGGGATGGCTAACAGCACCTGCTGAATCGTGTAGCGGTCCGTAGCGTCCGGAATGTCGGTGATCTTGCCGACGACAGGCACGCCGAGGAGGGAAAGACCGTGGGCGCGGGTGTCATCGTCGAACACCGCTACCGGAATGAGCCCAGCGCTCGGGCAATTCTGCATCTCGCGAATGGCGGCAGCACCCATATCGAAGCTGCCGACGATTGCAACTCTTAGACCCATCTGCCGGGATCCCCGTTGCCACGCAAACAACCGCGAGTGGAACCGGATGATACCCATGCCCATAGTGGAGAACAGACACCCGACGACGACCACACTGATCGGAACGAGCTCCGGACTGTACATACGCCAGATGAGGTCGAAAGCAAGCAAAATGGCCATCGTCACGAGCGCAGCAAGACACAGTTGGCTCGCCTCCTGCGCTCCGGCATGACGCCACATGCGTTCATAGAGCCCAAAGAGATGGTTGGCCGTCAGCGCGACGACGACCGCTGCTGCGAGAAACAACGCGAAATGCTGCCAGTAGTCCGCGGGTGGCTTGTGGCGGAAATAAATTACTTCGGCCACTCCGTAGCCGGAGCAGACTGAAATCGCGTCGAGTAACACGAACAACAGGCGGGCTCGCACCCGGCTGGCGCGTGCGGCAACGCTGCTCTCGCTCATGACGCGCTCCGCGGCATCATCGCGGGGCTTCCCACCCGATCTCTATACTGCGCCCCGAAAAGGTCCATCCGACACCCCCACCCCCCGATCCCGCCACCAAAGTGACGAGAACGGCCTCCGTGCGGCCTAGTCGACGTCCCCCTGTTGCTCCGCTCGCGCAAAGCCCCTCGCTTCGACCAATTCCCTTTTATGACGCCATAACTCTTATCACGTCGACAAACAGTCTGGCCACGGCCGAATGGCTCCGTTTCTCTTAGGCAAAGAGAAACGGAGCGGAGCCATGGTTGTGTCATTCGAGCCCGAACGCGACTACCCCGCCACCACGAACGCGCAGGTCGCGGGCGTTTCTACGCGGTTCCGCAGAAATCCCCTTGACTAACCGCGTTTTGCCGCAATTCGCTCACCCCGATGGCCAAGAGCAATTCGCGAGATGTATCGTTCATGTCTCAGCTGGAGGGCGTTGCAGCTGAAAGGTCGCACAGTGCGGGGCAACGCCCCCTCGGCGGGTTCGCCGAATGGAGTATCTGGGAGCGAGGAGAGGTGGGGGCGCATGGAGCCAGTTGACTTCGGAGGCGCGCTCCTCCGCCGCTGGTGGCTTCTGTTGGTGCTGGGACTCGTGGGGCTCTTGGCGGGGTTGGCGGCTCCGGTTAGCCACTCCGGACATTCGAGCCCTCTGGCATGGAGTACAACAGCGATCGTCGGTGCCTCCCCTCCAGGCGGGCCGGGAACCAGCGGGGCGCTGGCAGGTGGTGTCACCACGAACCAGATTTCCTTTTACGCCCGCACTGACCAGGTGGTGTTGGCCGCCGCAAAGCAGGCGGGGCGTACGGGGTCGCTGGCGGAGCTGGAGCGTGAGATCACCGTTACCGCTAGTAGCGCCAAGACGGGCGCTGCCGCGGGCGACGACGCGGTGGGAACGATCAAGCTCACCGGCACTGGAGCGACCCCCGAACGATCTGCCGCATTTACGAATGCCTTCGCGGATCAGCTCGGGACCTACATGAGCAATCTGGTCGGGCAGCGCAACCAGGGCCAATTGGCCGCCGCCAAACAGAAGGTGACTGAACTTGAGAGCGAGATCGCCGCGCTTGGGAAGACGACGAAGGTAAATGCCAGCCTCCAAAATCAATTGAACGCTGCCTTGGCGCAGGAAGAAACCCTTTCGGCCGCTTCTTCGTCGACGGGTTACCTCGTTCTGCAGCCGGCTCAGGCGAGTTCCGCAACCAAGACTGGCGGCGCCGGGTTGGGCGGCCTCGGATCCAGCCGATTAGTTCGAGGTTTCGCGGGTCTTTTGATCGGGCTGATACTGGCAGTCGGAATCGTCCTCGTGCTTGAGATGCTTGACAAGCGTATTCGGGGGAGCTCGCGGGCGGAAGAGACGTTCGGCTATCCCGTGGTAGCCGAGATCCCAATCCCGTCGAAAGAGAACGGCGCCGGCGTGGTATCGGTCTTCAGCGGGGCCAGCACACCAACGGCGGAGGCCTATCGGATGTTGAGAATGTCCGTGCTGTTTGGCGCAGTGGAACCTCCGTCCCGATACGAGGATGGCGGAAATGGCCGACGCAGTCGTGGGACGAGCAGTCAAGAAGTTGCCCCAGGTACCCAAATGAGCCACGGCGACGGGTTCGCTTCCGATTCCGGTCGTTCTCGCTCCGCGGCACGCCAGGTCATCATGGTGGTTTCAGCGGGCACCGAAGCGACCCGCCCGCTGGTAGTCACCAACCTTGCCGCCACCTTTGCCGACGGCGGCCAGCGGGTGCTGGTGATGAGCACCCACGATCTTCACGCCAGCAATCGCGTAAGCCCTCCGGGTCAGGACCCGATGGCACCGATTGCTCCAGAAGCTCTTGAAAGCGCCTTGCGGCCGTCTCCCCTGGCCAACGTCTCGTCTGTCCCACTGATTCAATTCGTCGCGAACAGCGGGCAACTGGCATTGCGGATGCCGGCGGTGCTGGAAGCAGCCCGACACTTGGCGGAGGTGATTCTTGTCGAGGCGCCTCCGCTTCTGGGTTTCCACGACGCCGAGGCGCTCGCACCCTCAGTTGATGTCGTTTTGATCGTGGGGGAGTGCCTTGCAACAACGTTTGACCAGGCAAAACGATCCGGAGACCTTCTGCGGCGGATTGGGGCGCCCGTGATCGGCGTGGCTCTGACCAATATGCGTATTGGTTCGCGCGACATTCGGAGATCGATCGAAAAACCCCAGGTGGGCCCCAAGAACCACCTGGAGCCAGAGCCTTCAATGGCTGACGCCGACCACGCCTCCACGCGCACGTGGTGACCTGAACAATCGCTCGCAGGTAGGTGCGATCCCTCTGGTCGGGTGCAGGTTCCGCTCTTCGACTTTAAGCGCGTGGGCAGTGGGTCGGTTTGAGTGATTCGTGCAAAATGTCTGCCCGTGGCTTGTCCACTTCTGATCTCAGGCCCACGATGGTGGTCAGTTTCGAGACGTTCTTGGCCTTGGAGTAGCAGAACGACCAGATCTCGTCCCACTCGATCACCTTGAAGGGCAGGTTCCGCAGGGTGGTCCAGGTACTGGCTGCAGGCAACGCCCAGGTCGATCACAAGCTTGACGATGGTGTTCCTCGCCACGCCCGTCACCCGCAACGTGAAGCCGATGCTCGACCAGGCGCGAGATCACCTGCGCTCGGTGCTCCGGTGCTCAACCGTTCATAGTGACCATGATACGTAGAGGGGCTATAGCGGCAGGGAATAATACGTAGAGTCGCTGATTAGGGATTTCCTGGTCAGGAGGCATCACACAGAATTGGGATTTGGGGTTAGCGGTCACGTGAGGTCAAAGGGTCAGCAGCCCATTGCGAACGGTTCGGATGAGGGTTCGATTCCCTCAGGCGGCACGAATGTGATGTCGCGGATCATCGCGGGACATCCGAACCCTCACGAACCCTATATCTGGGCAGCCCGCTCGGCTGATAGGTGCGCGTCGTGTCCAAGGTGAGCTGGCGAAGCAGCGTGCCGTCGAAGGTCATGATGCGGACGTCGAGGTCAGCGACCTAGAGGCGGATCTTGGTGCCCTTCCAGCGCCGACCGATGGCGATGTGGAAGAGCTTGGAGTCGTGGCGCAGTGTCACCTTGCCGCAGCTGTCGACTTTGTCCGTGCGGACCCGGAAGTGTGTTTCGACCACGGGGTCACCCGGGCGGGCTTTGTCCAGGGCGTCGAAGGCCGCCTTGGGCGTGACCAAGCCACGGGCCCGGTGGTGTCGCTCCTCGTTGTAAGCCACGACGAAGCGGTCGACCTGGCGTTGGAGCTCGGCCATCGAACGGGCCGGCCTCTGCTTGTCCAAGTAGCGCTTGAGTGTTTGGTGCCAGCGCTCGATCTTTCCGCAGGTCTGGGGGTGATAGGGCCTCGAATGCTTCATCACGATGCCGAGCTCGCGCAGGAGCGCTTCGAAGACGGTGGTGCCCTTGCGGGGTCCGCCGTTGAAGATGGCCCCGTTGTCGGTCAGCACAGACGCCGGATAGCCCCAGCGCTCGGCCGCTTCTTCGAAGGTGTCGACCACGTCGGCCGCCTTGGTGATGCCGAGCAACTTGGTCGCGACGATCAATCGGGAATGGTCGTCGATGAAGTCGAGGATCTCGACGTCGCGCCCGGATCTGAGCTGCCAGTGGGTGACGTCGGCTTGCCAGCACTCATTGGGCAGAGCCGCTTCGAAGCGGATGAGCGAGGAGGCTGGGCGCTTCTTGGGCTCGGGAGTGATGAACCCCCGGCGCGAGAGGACCCGCCAGATGGTCGACACCGAGGGGCAGTCGGACCCGAGCTTGGAGAGATGCCAGTGGATGGTCCGGGCCCCGCCGTCGAAGCCGGCATCGAGGAGGTCCTTGCGCAGCCGCACGATCTCGTCTTCGAGGTCAACCGGGGTGCGATTGGGCCGGCTGTGCGGCCGCCGGGATCGCGGGGCCAGCGCCTCGTAGCCGCCCTCCCTATAGCGGGCGAGCTGGACCGAGACCCAGGTCTTGGACACCCCGTGGGTCCGGGCCACCTCCTTGACCCCTCGGGCCTCGAGGACCACCGCATCGACCACGTAGCGAGCCAGCGCCATCCGTCCACCCATCTCCATGAGTGTCCCGGATGATCCGCGACATGGTGTCCCCTATGACCTGGGACAGCACACCTCAGGCGGCGCGAACTTTCGAGGGTTAGCGGCCTTTCCCCTTGACTTTTTCGCAGCCCAGCGGGCATTTACGGCCTCCCGGGCGTCGTTGCTACGGACCTCTGGCGGAGTGTTCCTGGCCCGCGCCTGGCCCCCCAGACGCCCTCTGGCAACCGCTGCGGGGTCCTTCTTGCGCTTGGGGGTCTGCCCGGCGGCTTGGGCCACAACGTCGGCCGCGCGCGTGTTCAGGTCGCTTACCTTGCTGGCCACCTGGCTCTCCCTTGCTCGCTTGGAATCCCACACGGTCAGTGGACCTGAGTCGACTGGTAGGTACAGTAACACCCGAAGCACCTGTTCTGGCCTTCCTACCTGGATAAATAGGCAAATCCATTTTCCACTTCGTCGGTCACACTGACCTACTACGACCGGTCACCTCCCTGTCAGATCGATTGGTCAGCGCGGGAGGACCGGCAAGGCCCTGGGAGGGTGAAAAGCAACGGGCAGACAATTTGGGTAGGGTCCGCACCCGGGGAGTCTTTGCGGAGTTCCTTCGGACATAAGTTTGAGGTAGGTTGCGCCTCTGGAGCGAGGGACGGGGAGCGAGGCGGATGGAGCCGATCGACTACGGAGGGGTACTTCTGAGGCGATGGTGGTTGCCCGTCGCCCTGGGCGTCATATGCGCGGTTGCTGCTGTCCTTCTTATTCCGGGAGCCTCAAAGCCTTCTGGTGCCAACGCTCCCGCTTCCTCGTGGAAGTGGTCGACCTTTGCGATCGCCGGAGCCCCACCGGCAGCTGCCGGGAGTCTGAGTGGATTAGGCAGTGAGCTGAGCACCGAACAGATTGTATTTTATGCCCAGGAAACCTCGGTCGTCGAAGCAGCGGCTAAGGCTGTCGGTATCACTCAGCCGGTGAATGAGCTGGACGTAGATGCCGTCGGCCCGTCTCCTAAGGCTGGGATTGCCGGAGAGGTGGTTCTAATCGCGTACGGGCCGACACCAGCAAAGTCGGCAGCGTTCACAAATGCGTATGCCAAGGCTATCGGCGAGTTCATCAATGGATTGGCCTCGTCGAAGCAACAAGCCCAGCTCCAACAGGTCCAGCACACCATCAATGATCTGAAATTTGTGATTGCCGCTAGCGGATCGAAAGTGCCTGCGAGCCTGACCACTCAGTTGGCGGCGGCTCAAGCCGACGAACAAACGATAATTGCGAGCTCGGCGACCACTGGATACCAGGTCATAAGACCAGCTACCGCAAGTGGGGCGACAAAGGTGGCTGGCAAGGCAGGCGGCGGAGCGACATCGAGCAAAAAGGTGCGTTTGCTCGGAGGGTTCTTAATCGGTCTGATCATTGGCGCGGGAATAGTCCTGATATCGGCGCTGCTCGATAAGCGGCTGCGCAATTCCCTCCGAGCTGCCAACCACTTCGGATTCCCGGTTGTGGCGGAAATCCCGCTGCCCTCAAAGATGAACGGTGGGTGCGATATATCGGCTCTTAGCTTGCCGAATGCGTCCGATTCGCCCGTCGCTGAGGCTTACCAGATGCTCCGCATGGCAGTAATACTGGAGGATTTGGCTGGAGAATTGGTCTATGACGCAGGACATCCCGAGGCTCCGGCATTCGGTTCCACAACAATCGAGGTTGCGAACCTTGAGGCGGATCGACTGGATCCACAACCGCTCAATACCCGTCAGGTCGTTTTGGTGGTCTCTCCCGGGGAAGAAACGGCCAGACCCGTTGTTGTGGCCAACCTCGCTGCGTCCTATGCCCGAGCAGGCCTTCGGGTTCTAGTGATGAGTACCTTGGATATCCGGAATAGTGTGGTCGCTGCTGCGGCCAGCGAGGTCACGGAGGACGTCACTTCTGTGGATCTTGCGGTTCGGGTGCGGCCGACCCTTGTCGAGAATGTTTCGTCTGTATCGTTGAGTGAGTTCGTGGCGAATAGCGCTCAATTGGTAAACCGTACGCCCGGCATCATTCGAGCTGCAAGAGATCTGGCGGACGTAGTCATCGTTGAAGCACCTCCCGTTCTGGCGTATCACGATACGGAGGCACTCTCCCAGGCCGTGGACGTGGTTCTCGTTGTGGGTGACTGCGCTGAGACAAAACTCGAACGAGCGAAGCAAGCTGGCGAACTCCTTCGTCGGATGAACGCTCCAGTTCTTGGTGTCGTCCTAACAAGCGTGGAAATCGGCACACGGGACATCAGGCATGCCGTATCTGTTACGCCGGGATCCGAAGGAGTCGAGGCTCCTCTGGAGAAGGTGCTCGGGCCGGCGCCTCACGCCGAATTTGCCGGTCGCGACCCCGAAACTCTCGAGCAGGCGGGGACCGGCAATGGCGACGGAAGAGAAAGAGATGCCATCCCCGACCGCGAGCCCGAGACCCTTGAGCACGCGAAGAATGGCGACGGCAATGGTCACGGGAACGGGAACGGGAACGGGAGCGGGAGCGGGAACGGGAACGAAAAGGTGGCTGTCCCGACCCTCGAGTCCGTGAGCAACGGCAATGGTCACGGGAACGGGAACGGGAACGGGAACGGGAACGAAAAGGTGGCTGTCCCGACCCTCGAGTCCAAGACCCTCGAGCTCGTGAGCAACGGGAACGGGCACGGAAACGTCAATGGCCACACGAACGGGAACGGGAACGGGAACGAAAAGGTGGCTGTCCCGACCCTCGAGTCCAAGACCCTCGAGTCCGTGGGCAACGGGAACGGCAATGGCAACGGGAACGGGAACGGGAACGGGAACGAAAAGGTGGCTGTCCGGACCCTCGAGCCCGTGAGCAACGGCAATGGTCACGGGAACGGGAACGGGAACGAAAAGGCGGCTGTCGCGACCCTCGAGTCCAAGACCCTCGAGCCCGTGAGCAACGGGAACGGCAACGGTCACGCGAACGGGAACGGGAACGGCAAAGAAAAGGTGGCTGTCCCGACCCTCGAGTCCAAGACCCTCAAGCCCGTGAGCAACGGCAATGGTCACGGGAACGGGAACGGGAACGGGAACGGGAACGGGAACGAAAAGGTGGCTGTCCGGACCCTCGAGCCCGTGAGCAACGGCAATGGTCGCGAGAACGCCAAAGAAAAGGCGGCTGTCGCGACCCTCGAGTCCAAGACCCTCGAGCCCGTGAGCAACGGGAAGGGCAACGGTCACGCGAACGGGAACGAGAACGCCAAAGAAAAGGCGGCTGTCGCGACCCTCGAGTCCAAGACCCTCGAGTCCGTGGGCAACGGGAACGGCAATGGTCACGGGAACGGCAAAGAAAAGGTGGCTGTCGCGACCCTCGAGTCCAAGACCCTCAAGCCCGTGAGCAACGGCAATGGTCACGGGAACGGGAACGGCAAAGAAAAGGTGGCTGTCGCGACCCTCGAGTCCAAGACCCTCGAGCCCGTGAGCAACGGGAACGGGAACGGTCACGCGAACGGGAACGGTCACGGGAACGGTCACGGGAACGGGAACGGGAACGGGAACGGGAACGGCAAAGAAAAGGTGGCTGTCCCGACCCTCAAGCCCGTGAGCAACGGCAATGGTCATGGGAACGGCCACGGGAACGGCAAAGAAAAGGTGGCTGTCTCGACCAAGGAGCCCAAGACCCTCAAGCCCGTGAGCAACGGGAACGGGAACGGCAAAGAAAAGGTGGCTGTCCCGACCCTCGAGTCCAAGACCCTCAAGCCCGTGAGCAACGGGACCCACGGGAACGTCAATGGCCACGGGAACGGGAACGGGAACGGGAAAGAAAAGCTGGCTGTCCCCGGCAGCGAGCCCGCGCAGTCTGTACGTTCGAGACTTTGGTCTATCGGTCGCTAATCGGCAGCCGTACATGCGGCCGATACAGCCGCAGTGATCTTCCATCTCACCATCGAAGCCCCTCTGTCCCACGGTTCAGCGTCGTGTTGGAAATGCCGTTACCTTCAGATCCTGACAGAGCGGAGACACCGGGTTCTCATCTAACGGGTAGCCGGGCAGCCATATCTTTAGGTTGGCACTGAAGTGCTCCCTATCCTGGCTATTTCCATACCGTCCAACCCGATAGTTGGGCTTGCAATCGCCGGAATACTTTTCGGGATTGGTCGGCCGATCATTCTCCGGGTCTCACATGCGGAGCAGAACCCTTGGCTGATCCGGGTACTCACGATCAGCCTCCTTCTGCACTTGCTGGCCGCCCCCCTGCAGATCTGGGTCGTTGATCACTTCTACAACGGCGTTGCCGACTGGCTTCGGTACGACAACCAGGGGTCCAGCCTCGCTTCGAGCTACCGGCATTTCGACTTCTCCGTTCCTGGTAAGCGGTTGGTCGGCGATGGAATGGTGAGTGCGATCGCAGCGTGCGTGTTTGCCCTCATTGGTGTCAACCAGGTCGGAGCGTTTCTCATATTCAGTTTCGGCGCTTGGCTCGGGCTCCTCTTTTTCTACCGAGCCTTCAGCCTGACCTTCGCTGGCGCCAATCATCGTCGTTATGCAATTTTGCTCTTCTTCCTGCCTTCGCTCATATTTTGGACCGCCGATGTGAGCAAGGAGGCGATCATGACCCTGTCGCTCGGCCTGGCTGCCTTCGGCGCGGCCAAGATATTGGTCCGACGACGTGGGGGATTCGTTCTGCTCATCATCGGGGGCGCTCTTGGTGCCGTCGTCCGGCCCAATGAACTGCTTTTACTCTTGGCCGGCTTCTGCATCGCGCTGCTGATCCTCCCTGCGGGCCCTCGCCGAACGCTGGGGGGAGTGAGGCGCGTTGGCGCCGTAGCCTTTCTGTTGGTGCTGCTGGGGGTGTCTATCTATCTTACTGAGCACTTTCTTCGCAGCTCTGGAGGGTCGTTCTCGTTGCAACAAATCTCAACGACCGACAAGGGTTCGACGGCTGGTTTCGGGAGCAGCAACGTAAGCTATTCACCAGGTCCAACGGGGTTTTTTCACGATATCTACACCGTTCTATTTGACCCTCTAGGTTTCAACGCCCATGGCAATGGGGAGCGGCTGGCTTCAGTCGAAAACCTTGTGGTCCTTGGTGTCATTCTGTCGTCGTGGCGCCAGTTGCGAATCCTGGTACGGGCCTCGTTTGCGCGACCCTACGTATTGCTCTGCGGGATTTATTCCTTGGGATTCATTTACGCGTTCGCGGCGCTCGGTAACTTGGGCCTCATTACGAGGGAGCGGACCCTCCTCTTTCCATTTCTCTTGGTAGTCCTGTCGATCCCGATCTCGCCCAAGGGAGAAGAACCTCAGTTTGAATGGGAGCTGCGTCGAGGCGAACGGCTCAAGAGACGCCGCGCGGGGGAGTCCGCGACCCCGGTGCCCACGCTCGGTGGGCTACCTTCCGGTCCGAGGCCGAGAATGTTCCGCCCGACCAGCCTGCCGGTCCGACAGCCCGTCCCAGCTAGTGCCGGCCGGGCGCCGCCCGAGGACCCAACAGCGGATCCAGAATCTCCAACCACCGATCCCCCACCACCGACAGACTGAATCGGTCCGCGCAGCGCGCCCGTGCGGCGGCACCCATGGCTACCCGCGCCGGGACGTCGTGGAGGAGTCGAGCGGCCGCATCAGTCAAACCGGACAGATCATTCACGGCGACGACGATTCCCGTTTCACCGTCCGCCACGATCGAGCCGACGCCTGGCACTGCGGTCGTCACGACCGGCACACCAGACAGCCCAGCCTCGATGAGGACACCTGGCATACCTTCGCCGGCTGGGAGGCTTGGAAAGACCAAGAGATCGGATTGACGGAGTAGGGCAGGTACGTCGGAGCGGGGGCCCATGAGTTCAACGTCGGAATGCCTTGCCGGCCCAACCAGCGCACTGTGCATCGGACCCGCCCCGATGAGCCGGGCTCGTAGCTGGATTCCTCGGGATCGAAGATTGGCAACCAGATCGATAAAGCAATCCGGACGTTTGCCGGGCGTGAGGGCACCCACAAAGACAACTGTGGGGATGGGGGAGGGGGATCTGTGCTCGGGAGGATGGAACTGCGCGGGGTCCCTGCCGTTGGCCGTCAGGAACACATTTGCGGCAGGGACTCTGAGGAGGTTCGTGCACTCTTCTCTCACTTCCCCGCCACAAGCGACGACTCGGTCGGCACGTCGAGCCAGTGTTCGCCAGAGCATGAGTTGCGCGTGCCTGTCCGTTCGTCCTGCGTAGGTGCCGATGGCGTAGAAGACGAGCGGGTGCCGACGTCCAATCATGGCTGTGACCAGGTATTTCATCGGGTCGCTCCCATGTGAGATGACGACCGCAGGTTCGAGGCGGGACAGCTCTGCGCGAAGTGGAATGACGAGGCGAGGGTCGAAGCCTTTTGCGGCCTCCGTTCCCCCCGGGAATCCAAGTGAAAAGTCAGAAGGCACCTCGGGTGGACTGTCAAAGAGTGTCAGTACTTTGTGGCGACGCACGCCGGGGGTATCAAGGCTGTCCGCGAGTGCTCGAGCCTCACGTTGCGCCCCCCGGGCCGCGGGCGTTGGTATGACATGAAGGACCAAGGGATCTCCGCTCGCCAGATCGTTCACCTTCTCGATTCCCTCGCGCGCCAGGGGGGAGAGGCCGATGGCCTCCGATGGAATCCCAGCGCCCAGCGGCCCTCTTCTTGATCGTCGAACTCCTCTTCTGCCGTCCGCCGTGCAGCACCCTCCGTCGTTGCCCCGCGCGCCGGATTCTTGATCAGTTCACTCACCGCTGGAACGAGCGCCTCGACGTCGTGTGGTGGGTCACAGATCTGTCATCTTGAGGCTTCGACGAGCCGTCGGTAAATATCTTCAATCTTGGCGCTCGCCGACCGCACGTCGAATACGGTGCTCTTGCGCTTTGCGCCTTCTCCGAGGCGTCGGCGCAGCTCGGAGTCCGAGCAGATACGGACGAGAGCGTCAGCGAGAAGGTCGGGGCGCCCTGGAGCGACCAGTAGCCCTTCTTCGGAGTCGGCGACGAATTGAGGGACGCCACCGACGGCCGTGGCGACGACGGGGAGGCCAACGCTCATGGCTTCCATGAGCGCCACCGGGAGGCCTTCATGGTGAGAGGCCAGAACGAAGACATCGGCTCCGGTCATGAGCCGCAAGACGTCGTCACGCTGACCGAGAAACGTGAATCGATCTCTTAGGCCGAGAGCTCGATGTCGCTCGCTCAATTCGTCTTTAAGAGGTCCTCTTCCCACCGCAGCAATGCGGATCGGGAGACCCTGATCGGCAAGATTTTGAGCCGTCTCGAGGAGAACGTCGTAGCCCTTCTCCGCCCGTAGATTGGCGACGGCGATAACCAAAATCTCTTCGGCGGCGACACCCAGTTCGGACCGCACTTCGGCCCGTACCTCGTCTTCTCGGGATATCAGCGCATCAGATTTGGTGAAGTCCACCCCGTGTATCACGACTGTGGCGTGGGCTTGTAAAGAGGTCGGCAGGGCATCATGTGCGGCAGGAGACACCGCTACCAGCGCCTTGTCGAGCCCGATGGTTGCCCGATTGAGGATCCGGATTGGCGTCACGGTCTTATGCCACAGGCTGTGTTCTGTGTACATGAGCACTGGGCGCTGGCCTCGTGGGAGTGACCGAGCCACCAGCCGGCCCAACGCCGCCGCATAGGGCAAATGAAAGTGGACGATATCGAAGTGACCCTCGACCAACAATCGACGGAGACGGAGCGTCCAGCGGAGGTCGCCGTTGTGTCGGGCGCCCAGACAGTGCACCGGCACGCCGCTGGCTTGGACCGCGGGCACCAGGGTGTTCTCCGACGCCAGCACATAGGCGAACTCGTAGTCGAAGGCGCCTTGGTCTCTGGCTGCGAGGAGGTCAACGAGGAGGCGCTCTGCCCCCCCGTAGCCCATGCACTTGATGACCAGGAGCACCCGAGGACGGGCCTCCAGCTGGCGTGCACCGAACTCCCCCCGGGCGGACACGGGCAAATCCTAGTCCCGGGTGGGTTGCGATCGATCCCTTCCGGGCCACGCGGTAGCATTCTACGCGATTTACGCCAACAATCGGCCTCCAGGGCCGGGCCCGGAGGGGATGTGTCGTCGACGGTTGAATCTGGTCCGGCGGGCCAAGGCTCGCTTCAAGTTACCGATGTTTCGGCCATCCCGGCCGAGCCGCCACCCGAGCTGTTTTACCACCACAAGGCGGGCCTGCTTTCGTCAGCAAAAAGACTGTGGGCACACCGGGAGATCGTTTTCACGCTCGCTGAACGTGACTTCCGGGCGCAGTACAAGCAGGCGACCCTAGGGATCATGTGGGCGCTCTTGAGCCCGGTGCTCACCTTGATCATCATGATCGTCGTTTTCTCCCGGTCAAAGACTTTTGGTACCGAAGGGATCCCGTTCGCCCTCTTCTCCTTCGTCGGCATCCTGTGCTGGTCCTTTTTCTCCTCTGCGTTGGGCTCGGGGGGGAATGCATTGCTGGCCAACAAGGCCCTGCTCGCCAAGACACAGTTTCCCCGGGAGTGCTTTCCCTTGGAGGTCATGGGGGTGACTGGGATCAACACGGTCCTGTCGTGGATTCCGTTGGCGATCTTGTTCGTGATCTTCGGGCGCGCACCGGCCATCACGACGCTGTGGGCCCCGTTGTTCATGGTCATTGAAGTCGGGTTCGCCGCCGGGCTCACCTTGGCGGTGTCGGCTCTGATCATCCAGATGCGCGACCTTGTGCAGGTCCTTCCGGTCATCCTCTCCCTCGGCCTCTTCGTGAATCCTGTGATCTGGCCGTTATCGAAGTTGTCGGGCCCGGAGGTCCCGAAGTTCGTTCTGCCGCTCTACAGCTTCTTCAACCCGTTGGGCCCGGTGATCGACAACGTCCGACGCACCATGCTGCTCGGGTTGGAGCCGGACTGGTCGTTGATCGGGCTCGCCATTCTTGGGACGCTCTTCTACCTCACCGTCGGCTATCGACTCTTCAAGCGGCTGGAGGTGAATTTTGCCGACTTTGCCTGATAGGACAGTTCAAATTCAGAATGTCAGCAGGGGTTTCCGTTCCGACCAATCCATGCCGTGGAGTCCCGTGGTCTCAGTCGAGGCATTCGGACCAGATCAGCTCCGTCCGCCCGACGGGGTCATGATCCGTGCACCGATCTCCGTGAAGGCCGGTTGGTAGGTCAACTGAACACCGGTCGGGAATGGTGTGATGTCGGAGGGTCGATTGGCCTTCCTGGTTCCGCTCGAGGGAATGATCCTGTTGGCGTCATGAGTGAATCTCCAGAAGCAGTCCATTCAGGCGACGGTCGAACGGGGTCGGACCTCGGATCGGTCACCGCTGTCATTCTGACTCACATGCGGCCCAAATTGGCCAGCGATCTCACAAGGTCACTCATCGAAGTCGAAGGCCTGGCTGCCGACCGCATCGTCGTGGTGGTGAACGGTGTCGGTGGTCTCGACGATCCCGTGCTGGAATCACGAGTCCGGATGCTTCGTCTGCCTGAGAACATTGGCCCCGCGGGAGGTTTCAAGGCCGGGATGATCGAGGCATTCTCCGACACCACCACACGTTGGGCCTACCTCTGCGAGGATGACATCGGCCTCCTTCCACTTCCTGCACCCCGCCTCAGAGACCTCATTGATCGCATAAACGCTCGAGGTGCTGACCACGTCGGCGCGGTGGTGGCCTTCGGGCGGGATTTCGCCCGCCGGGGGGCTCACACTGTGAATATCGTGCCGCCGGAGGGCACGCCCCAGGATCTGGCTGTGACCGACGTGGGTTCGTGGGGGGCGACCGTCGTGTCACGGTCGGTATTTGATGCCGGCGTTGTCCCCGACACGAACTGGTATTTCGGCCTCGAGGACTTCGACTACTACCGGCGCGTCGCGTTGGCGGGTTACGAAGTGCTGGTTGACGGCGTGGCTGCTCGCCGGGTGGCCGCCCAGCAAACATCGATTGGCCGAGAGGAAGCCCTTCGTCGCCGACGTCCTGTCGACGTTGACGAAGCCTGGCGGGCCTACTACCACGCCAGGAACTCGTTCGAGATCGCCCGCCGTCATGGGCATCCGGGCTGGCATGCCTGGCACCTGGCCTATTCAATTCGCAAGTTCCAGCGCGCTCGAAGTGGCGCCGAGCGGGCGGCAATCGCTCACGGACTGTGGGACGGTCTGTGGGGTCGACTGGGCGAAAACCCGCGCTACCGGCGGCGAGTGGGTGAGATCGACTCGGAGTCAGGGTCTGGCGGAGCTCCATCGCCGGCCAAATGAGAAAAGTTCGGCCACAGTGACAGATCGATGTCCGGCAACTGCGCCGCCAGAGCCGCGACGTCCGCTGCATACAGATCCACGAGCCGCGCTCGAACTTCTTCGTCATATTCACGCTGGGCGGAGGCTTGGTGCGGGCGAGCGGCACCTTCGGAAAGGACGACGGCGTACTTGCTGAGGCCGAGAAACTCGAAGGTTCGTGCCAGCTGGCCGTCGGCATCTGCGACGCACCGTTCGAATTGGAGCACCAGGATCTGATCCGCTCCAAAATACTCCTGCCAACGGGTCAAGGAACGCTGGTACATGCCGCGCTCGAAAGCATCGGCTATCGCGGCACCGTCGCAGCGAAGACCGGCGCGCTTTTGGTGCGCGAGTCCTGAGAAGAACCGGTCAACCGGATCGCGCAGCAGGAGCAGCAGACGCGCATCAGGAGCGGCCCGGTGGAGAAGGGGTGGCACCCAGGCGCAACTGAAGTAGTCAGGCGTCCATTCACCGGCTCGAGTCCCGGGTCTGCGTGGGAACCAACCGTGATAGTCAGAGACGTCTGAGGCGTCAAAGGCTCGAGAGCCGAACCGATCAAAAAAGTGCCGCTCTTTGTGAATGTCGCGGCGCGACGAAATGTCGGGGTGGCTGACTATCAGTGTGTACCACCACGTTGTCCCCGCCTTTTGGACCCCGATGCCGACAAAGTCTGGTGCACCCGCCTCCTCTGCGGGACCAGGGGTCGGTGGCGTGAAGTCGAAGCGCGCCTCCCATGGGGCGTAGCGGCCCAACCCGTGGAGTGCACCAAGACGGATATTGGACGGCAGGGCCAGAAAGCCGCGCCGCAAGACACTCATTGGGTTTCCCTACCCCTCACCGAACGCAGAATGCCATAGACCACTCCCAGGCACAACCAATCCTGAGTCCCTACGCCCCAGCGGCGTGGAAGTCCTCTGCTGTCCAGGTTTTGAGCGGGAACTGGGAGAGGACGCGCTGCATCACAACGACTTGATGGGACGTCAATCGCCGCTTCCAGTTGTCAGGTAGTTCAGCCGCCACGCGCTGGTTGATGAATCCCTCGCCGGGACGGTTATTACTGACCAAGAACCCCTCTACGGCCTCGCTCCATTTCAACCCGAGGTCGGCATAGAGCTTCTTGAACTCTGAGCCGGGATCGCTGCACAACTGCTCGTGTGTTCGGACGAGCCAGTGGGGGTTACGGGACGCAGCTGCCTCAAGCGCCGTGCTCAAGACGCCGATAGAAAAAATCATGCGCTCGAGAGGGTCGGGGCCGGGAGCTGCGACGCGCCAGGGGTTGAGGAGTCGGGTACGCACCGCTGGGTTCTCTTCCAGGCGGCTGAATTGGTCGTTCAGATTCAGAGCGAGCCAACTCGAGAGGACGTTTCCCGGATGCCGTAGGAGCACGAGGACGTCAAACTCGAACTCTTCGGCGAGCCACTCGAGCGCCAGCGGGGCATGGACGCTCTTGACCAGCAACCGCTGGTTCCGGAGCTCAGATACTGTGCCGTTACTCGGATGGTGAGCCATCGCGCCAGCGATGGTCATGAGCGGTACTCGCCGGCCCTGGAGGAATCGAGTCCGGCCCGGTCCCTGTACGTGCCCGAGTATCCAGGCCGCGAAGCGCAGCCGAAGGCTCTGGGGAGCGCCTACAAGTATCCACGACCAGAGCCCGTGGTAGCGCTGGTCGTGGTCACCCGGTTGCAAGGCCGGAAACCTTCCCGCGGCCTTCTTGCCCCAGATCGCCGGCGCCGACAGGCCTTCGTTGTCGGGTTCGCTGAGAGGGTGAAGGTTCGGGTCGGCCCCGAGTACTTGCATGGTCCAGGTCGTCCCCGACCGGGGAATCCCGACTAGAAGCAGGGGTCGGGAGTGACTGCTTGTCGTGGCGCTCATCGGCGCTTTGTGGACCTCCCAGGACGGCGTGGCCGCCTGAGCGACCCGCAGGCACTGCATCGGGTCGGATCGTCCGCCGGGCGCGCTGCCGTCATCGAAGCCATGGTACCGCACACCCCCACGAGTGTCTCCCTGAGCGGAGCAAAGCATGCCGAGAGGCGAGATGTTGGGCCCGGGTAGTCTCCTCGTCAGTTATGGCAGTGAACCATGGCCTGAGGCGGGCAGTTGGCGTCGGTAGCGCCAGGGGGGTTGGTGACGCGCACGGCAGAGATCATGTTCCCAGTCCCACCCTGAGCTGGATCTGCCGGGGCGCTCCTCGAGCCCCTGGTCCTTCAGCTACGAAGTGCGATTCGGTGCGACAGGCTACGAATACCTCATGAAGCGCAGTGCGGTGAGGCGCAAGCGGGTACTGACCATTGCCGACCACCTCGGGTCGATTGGAGGCACAGAAGCCGGGCAACTCGCCATCTTCCGGGGCCTCGCCGAGCGCGGCTGGGAGGTTCATCTTCTCTATGTCACCCGGGGGGATTTCTGGCCAGCCTGGAAGGAACTGGCGACGACGACCACGCAGATCGGAGCGAGTCTCCCGAGCTCGGCCTCACCGCTCACGTCGAGCATCAGCAGCATTGACGGGGCGGTGAAGGGCATGCGTGCCTCTCCATCGGTTATCTACGTGCACAACGCCGGAGATGTGCCGATCGCCCTAGCGGTGGGAGCGCGTACCGGTGCCCGAGTCGTCATGCACCTCCATCTGCCGCCCCCGATCCGCCAGCCGTCCTGGCTGAACGCGCTGATGCGCCGTTCCACCGCAGCTATCGCACCATCTGTGGATACCGCCAACCGTTGGATCTCGCGGGCCGGATTGGACCCGGCTCGGTTGTCGGTCATTCCCACAGGGATCGATATCGGTCGTTTCGTGCCTCTCCCACGTGAGGAACGCATGGCCGTGCGAGCCAGCGTCGACGTTGGGGAAGACGAGTCCATGGTGATATTTGCCGGACGACTGGAACGGATGAAGGGTCCCCATTTCCTCGTTGACGCCGTTGGGCGACTCGATGCAAACGTGCATCTGGTTCTGTGCGGCGCTGCCAAGTCTCCTGCGTATCTGCGCGAGTTGGAATCCCTGGCGCAAGGGCACCGGGTCTCTTTCCTCGGACGTCGGTCGGACGTTCCTGCTCTCATGGCTGCCGCCGAAATCTCAGTTCTGCCGAGCGTCTTTTTGGAGACACAGGGCCTCGTCATCAGTGAATCGATGGCCTGCGAGACTCCGGTCGTTGCCTCGGAGATCGGTGGACTTGGCGCCACCATGGCGGGCTTCCCCGAACAGTTGGTACCCCCGGGGGACCCAGTGCGCCTGGCGGCGGCGATAAAGAAATATGTCAACTGGCGGCATACCGAGCCCGACCTTGGGCCGAGGTCGAGGGCTTGGGTGCTCGAGCATATGAGGTTCAGCCGGACCATCGGTGGCGTTGACGAGGTCATAACCGGCGCAGCCTGGTCCGTCGATCCGCAGCGTCTCCAGCAGGTGAAGGAACCAAGTGAGCACAACCGCCGATTGTGGCAGCCTTAGGCGATGGGACTCCGCCAGACGGCCGCCAATGCGCTGAAAGACCTCCCGCTCGGAGTACACAAAGCCGTACCGCCTGGGATCCGGCGCGATCTGCGCCACCGCTTGGGGCGCTACTACCGGTACGAGGCCGAATACAATTTCAGCGAGACTGCGCCACTTGGCCCTGGTGAGACGGTGGGGCCGCCCGACTTTGCCGGCATCGGAGTCCAGAAAGCCGGGACGTCCTGGTGGTTTCGGCTGATCATCGATCACCCCGGCGTGGCGCATATCCCCGTGGTCAATAAGGAGCTGCACTTCTTTGCACGTTTTGGGGCTCAGCCGTTCGGACCTTCAGATATTACGGACTACCACCGGCAGTTCCCGCGTCGGAGTGGTGACCTCACCGGGGAGTGGACTCCCGACTACCTCTACTACCCCTGGGTACCGCCTCTCCTCGCCAAAGCTGCGCCTGATACGAAACTTCTCTTGATTTTGCGCGATCCGATCGAACGCTTTCGATCGGGGCTGGCCAGTGAGATTCGCAACGGGGCCGCACATGTCGGCGCAACCATCGCCGAGGTCGTGGGATACACCATGTATGCCGAAAATCTCCGGCGCTGGATGGACCACTTCCCGGCTGAGCAGCTCCTCATTTTGCAATACGAGCGCTGCGTGGCGGCGCCGGTCGAGCAGTTGGTCGCAACGTACCGCTTCCTGGGCCTCGATCCCGAGCATCGGCCGGACATCCTCAACAGGTCGATCAACAAGACGATGGAAGGCAAGCTCGTTCTGGATGCCGACGTGAAGAAGCGCCTGCAAGACATCTTTGCCCCCGACGTGGCAGAACTGGTCAGGTTGGTTCCCACGCTTGATCTGGCCCTGTGGAAGGGAATGACCCAGATCTAGTCAATAACCGCTGCTCAACCTGCTCTGGCAGGCCAGGCAGGTGGAGACCGGCGAGCCTCCGGCGCCGGGTCGACACAGGCATGGTCGAACCCCTCCCAGGAGGAGTCGTTGGTGCATGCCCTATGATGGCGAGCGAAATCTGACGGGTCGTCAGATTTTACCGTTCGCATTTCGAGAGAGGCGCCATGGAGTTCGAATTCTCGCCCGAGCAGCTGGCCTTCGTAAAGGAGGTCGAGAGCTTCCTCGATGCCAACGACGATCCTGAGGTCTTCGACGTGACCCGGGAGAACATGGCTCAGATCGTCGATACGCCGAAGCGTCGGGCTTTCATGGCCTCCATGGGAGAGCAGGGCTATCTCGGCATGACCTGGCCCAAGGAGTACGGCGGCTCCGAGGGGGAGGGGGTCTACGAATACCTCCTGAACGAGCAGCTGGCCCGGCGAGGGGGCCCCCAGATCGGAAAAGGGGTCGGAATTGTCGGCAAGACAATCATCCGGCACGGCAATGACCGCATGAAGGCCGAATTCCTCCCGAAGATCCTCCGCAACGAGATCGAGTTCGCCGTCGGCTACTCCGAGCCGAACGCCGGCTCCGACGCCGCCTCCATGCAGCTCAAGGCCACACGGGGCGACGGTGGCTGGATCCTCAACGGCCAGAAGACCTGGACCACCTCGGCTCACTTCGCCGAGTGGTACTGGCTGGGCGGGCGCACCGATCCCGAGTCCAAGCACGCCGGCATCACGCTCTTCCTCGTTCCGATCAATCAGCCGGGCATCACGGTCAACGCCATCTGGACCATGGGCGACGAACGCACCAACGAGGTCTTCATCAACGACGTCTTCGTGCCCGACGACTACGTGGTCGGGGAGGTGGGGCGGGGGTTCCAGTACATCTCGGAGGCCCTCGACCTCGAACGCTTCACAATGTTCACCCTCTCGCCCATGCAGCAGCGCTTCGAGATTCTGGTCGAGTACGTACGTACGACGGTTCGCGACGGGGTGCCGCTCAAGGACGACCCGGTGGTCCGTCAGTGTCTGGCCCAGCTGGCCACCCAACTCGAGGCTGCCCGTTGCCTGGGGCTCAAGTTCGTCTTTGAGTCATCCAAGGGCGGCGCGGCACCAACCGTTGAGGCATCTGAGTACAAGCTCTTCGCAACCGAGCTCTCGAAGTGGCTGGCCAACGCGTCCATGGATATTGCCGGGCCCGGCTCGCAGCTGCGGGTCAAGACAGAAGAAGCACCCCTGGCTGGCCGCTCGGAGTCGACATACCGGTACACGGTGATCGACACCATTGGCGGCGGGGCCTCGGAGATTCAGAAGAACATCATCGCCCGGCGCAAGCTCGGTCTGCCGAAGAACTTCTGAGTGGAGCCAGCCTCTTCTGTCGGCGGTCCCCTTAACGGGGTCACCGTGCTCGACCTGTCGACGGTCGGGCCGGCGGCTCGCTGTACGCGCCTGCTCGCTGACTATGGCGCGCTGGTCATTAAGGTTGGCCCGGTGCCATCCGCTGGAGCGGCACCGATCGTGCCGCAGTACTTCGCCTACAGCGGGCACCGCGGCATGCGCCAGGTCCTGGTGGATCTGAAGGATACGGAGGGTCGAGAAGCCTTCCTGTCGTTGGCGGCGGCGGCCGACGTCGTTGTGGAGAGTTTCCGCCCCGGGGTGGTGGACCGATTGGGCGTGGGCTATGCAGCTGTGTCGGAGCGCAACCTCGGAGTCATCTACTGTTCGACGAGCGGCTATGGCCAGGATGGTCCTGCCTCGCAATGGGCGGGACACGACATCGACTATCTGGCCTTCGGTGGCTTCCTTGCCATGAGCACGCCAGGGGTGGGCGGCGAGCCGCCGCTGCCGGGAGCCACGATTGCCGACGCCGCAGCGGGGGGCATGCACGCAGCCCTGGCCATCACGGCAGCCCTGGCGGGACGGTCGGCGACGGGGCGCGGCGCGTACCTCGACGTCGCGGTGTCCGAGGGTGTGTTGTGGCTCATGTCGCTGGCCATCGACGAGCAGCTGGCGCTCGGCGGGGACTTCCTGCCCGGCCACGACGTCTTGTCCGGGCGGTACGCCTGCTATGGCACCTACGCCGGGTCCGACGGGAGGTGGTTGGCTGTCGGCGCAATCGAGGCGAAGTTCTTCGCCAACCTGTGTGGTGCACTGGGATGTCCCGAGTTGGCTTCTCTTCAGCTCGACGATGCAGCACAGGACGGCATCCGGTCCGCCTTCGCAGCGGCCTTCGCGACGCGGACCCGCGACGAGTGGGTCGCCGAACTCGCGAGTACCGACACGTGCGTGGCGCCGGTCCTTGAGGTCGCCGAGGTGGTAGCCACGCCCCAGTTCGTGGCGCGTGGGGTTGTGACCGAGGCCGTGCACCCGAAGGAGGGACCTGTGCGCCAGTTGGTACCGCTGCTGGCCGGCATGGAACGTGCGGCCGGTGATGTGCCGGTGCAGCTGCCCGACATGAGACAGACAGACACCGAGCATCTGTTGAAGGAGGCCGGAGTGGACGGAGAGACGGTGGCCGGCTGGCTGGCGCGGCAGGTGGTGGCATGACCACGACCGATGCTGCACTGGCCGAAATGCGCGACCTGATCGGCGAGGAGCAGTATCACGAAGTGGGGGAGTTCCCGGTGGAGCGCTCTTACGTCTGGACGTCATGCGCCTCTGTGGAGAACGGGAACCCGCTCTACTGGGACGACGAGGTGGCAGATGCGCTGACCAACGGCCCGATCGCGCCGCCGTCAATGGTGTCGGTCTGGTTTCGGCCGCACCACTGGGCGCCGGGAAGGACGGTGGAGGCGCTGCCACTGCAGGTCCATTTCGACCTGAAGGCGGCGCTGGACCTGCCCGAGGCGGTCATGACCGACAACACCATCGAGTTCCATACGCCGGTGCGGATGGGGGACGTCCTGCGGACCCACCAGGTCCTCCGCTCGGTGAGCGACGAGAAGACGACCAAGCTCGGGACGGGGCGCTTCTGGGTGATAGAGGTGGTCTACGCCAACCAAGACGGCGACCTGGTGGCGGTGGAGTCCTACACGGGCTTTGGCTACCGCCGGCGGAAGGCAGAGGGCTCGTGAGCACCAGCGTGAAGACGCAGCTCCTGTTGGACGACATCACCGTGGGCCAAGCGCTGCCGGATCTGAGTTATAAGGTCACCGCCACCACGGTCGTCTTGGGGGCGATGGCCACTCGGGACTGGCGGCCTATGCACCACGACAAGGACTTTGCCGTCGAGCGCAACGGGACGCAGGACATTTTCTTGAATACGCCCAACCAGGCCGCCTGGTTCGAGCGCTACCTGACCGAATGGACGGGTCCGCATGGCCGGCTAGCCCGGGTCACGTTCCGCATGAAGGGCTCGGTCTTCCCGGGCGACACCATGGTGCTCTCGGGCGTGGTGGAGTCCGTGGATGTGGACCACGTGGGGTGCGGCTTCGTCACGGTGGCGGTCAGCCTGTCTGTTGACGGCCTCGTCAAGACCACATGTACAGCGCGGATGGCGTTGCCCCGTTTTGCCGACGACAACCCCTGGAGCCGGTCGCGCGATCAGTGGCGGCCCTCGCCATGAATGTTCGTTCCCCGGGGACATGCGTGCCCTTGTTCGTGTCCGTATGCCGTGAAGCAGGAGAGATGGTGAATGTTGGATCTTGATTTCGACCAGGAGCAGGAGCTGTTGCGCCAGACGGCGCGAGACCTGCTGGCGCGACACTGCTCGCTCGATGTTGTGCGCGAGATGGAGGACGACCCCGTCGGGTACCCCGCGGCGCTGTGGGCCCAGCTCGGCGAGCTCGATCTGATCGGCCTGTTGTTGCCGGAGGAATACGGCGGCTCGGGCATGTCCCTCATTGAGGGGGTCGCACTGTACGAGGAGCTGGGCAGGGCCCTCGCGCCGGTGCCACACTTCGTGAGCGCCGTCCTGGGCGGGGGTGTCCTGGCCGCCGCCGGTAGTAATGACCAGAAGGATCAGTGGTTGCGGGCGGCGGCTTCGGGTCAGGCCATCTTGACTCCGGCCTGGCTCGAACCGGAGAACGGGTACTCGGCACGGGGTGTGCAGGTGCGCGCCGAGGCGACGGCCGATGGCTTCCGCATCAATGGGTTGAAGCGACATGTCCTCTTCGGCTCGTCGGCGGATCGGCTGGTAGTGCTGGCCCGGACCGGCGAGGCCGCCGAGGATATCGATCTGTTCCTGGTCGATCCCAACGCGCCCGGCGTGACGCTCCGCCAGCAGTTCTCGCTCTCCTCGGACACCCAGTACAAGGTGACGCTTACCGACGTCGTCGTCGACAACGAGGCACGGATCGGGCCAGCGAGCAGCGGCTGGGCCACCTGGCAGCAGGCGCTCGAGCCGGCGCTCGTCCTCCTGGCGGCCCAGGCAGTGGGCGGCGCCCGGTATGCGTTAGAGATCACGACGCAATACGCGCTCGACCGCAAGCAGTTCGACAAGCCGTTGGGTGCGTTCCAGGCGCTGGCCCACAACCTGGCGGATGCCGCTACCAACCTCGACGGGGCGGAGCAGCTGGCGCACGAGGCTGCCTGGGCGGGCGCCACCGGACGGTCGCTGGAATCTCTGGCCCCTATGGCCAAATTGTTCGCCTGCACGACGTTCCGTGACATCACTGCCACGGCTCAGCAGATCTTCGGTGGCATCGGTTTCACGCTCGACTTCGACATTCAGCTGTACTTCCGGCGAGCCAAGGTGCAACAGATGATGTGGGCCAATGACCGGACCCTCGAGACCGCGGTGGCAACCGCCCTGCTCGATTGAGTTGATCTGCCGGCCTGGATCGCGGTGCTCGGCTCCGAACGCTTCCCCGGTGCCGCCTTGGATCACTCATCGATATCGGATCATCGAGACCAATGGCGAGAGTTGCCGGCCCCAAGTCGCCAAAGCCCGGACATCCCGCGCTGCTGTTTTCGGATCGTCTTTCACAGCAGGTATGATCTGGGTGAATATCAATCAATGCGGGGTTTGGCGTTCGTCGGGTGTGGGAGGGATCTTTTCGATGGTGAACCAGCTCTGTCGGGTTGGGACGCGCAGAAGCGCGCGGTTTCAATCCTCGAGCGGCGCCTCCATGGGTTCTTCCGCATTCGCCGTTGAATGCAACGGCGCCCTCACAAAACCACAAGCTCGGACGAGGCTGCACGCGGGCCGCGTCAGCAAGGGACTAGGGGAGCAGTTTGCCTAGCTTGCCCGACGGGTCGATCAAGGTTGAGCACGTGTGGAAGAGATTCCGCGCGGATCAGACCATTCCGATGTTCTACGAGCAGATGAAGCGGCTGACCAGCTCCGTGAGGAACCGGGACGAGAATCGTTACCGTTGGGTCCTGAAGGACATCAACCTCGACATCAAGCCCGGCAGCACTGTGGCGCTGATCGGGATCAACGGTTCCGGCAAGACCACCCTGTTGAAGGTCCTCAGTCAGGTCACCTATCAAACGGCGGGCCAGTGCACTGTGCAAGGCAGCATTGGAGCGCTACTGAGTGTGGCGGCCGGTCTTCACCCCGACCTGACCGGTCGCGAAAATGTTTTTCTCTACGGGACCGTGCTCGGCATGAGTCGACAGCGGATTCGGGAGCGCTTCGACGAAATCGTCGAGTTCGCCGAACTCAGCAACGCCATTAACCGCCAGGTCAAGTTCTTTTCCGCCGGCATGCTCGTGCGCCTCGGATTTTCGATCGCAGCCTTCCTCGAGCCCGACGTGCTCCTTGTGGACGAGATCCTCGCCGTAGGCGACGCCAACTTCCAGCAAAAGTGTCTTCAGCGCATCAGCGAGATCGTCCGGGGGGGCACTACCCTCATTTACGTCTCCCACGACCTGGCGTCGGTGGAGGCGTCCTGCGAGGAGGCGGTCTGGTTGGCCGACGCCGTGGTGCAGGCATCGGGACCGACGAGGGACGTGGTCAAGCTCTATCGCCGAGCGATTGAACAGAACGCCATGCTGGCGACGGCGAATTACGGGGAATACCAGCTCTTGAGCGCGGAGGTCGCGGCAGCCGATGGCGGACAGATTCGTACCGATTGCGATCTTGAGATCCGTTTCACCGTCAATGCCGCTCGCTCGGCCGAAGGTAATTTCTATATCGGCATTTCCCAAGGCACCGCATTTCCCATGTTCATCGTTCACCACCATGCAGATTGTCCCGCCGGCGACTTTCAGATCCGATGCGTTTTGAAGAACCTCCCCTTGCCAAAGGGTGGGTACTCGGTCTGGACTGCCATGAACGGAGTCCGGCCAGTCAGGCCGTACATACCGTGGAAGCCTGTGATTTCCTTCGATGCCTTCGGTCCCGAGGCGGCGCGCCCTCCAGAAGGTGTCATGGCCATGACACCCATCTACGTCGGGGCCGATTGGCGAGTCGACTGAACCGCGAGTACCAGGCTCATGACCCGATCGGTCGCCCTCCGGTTTCTTCGTGCCGCTGTCGATTCGCTAACACCGTGCCGGTCCGCTGGGCACGCGGACCGGAGACCTCCTCGTGGTCGGATGGCCAAGGATCGGCGCTCTCGAAAGTTCCCTCAGTTCGGGTAGATCACCGCCTGGCTCCACGCTGTCTCCGGACGGACCTTTGGAGGGCTACCGCAGGACTGCTCCGTGGATTGACCTATAGTTGGACGGCGTGGAAACCGAGCGCGTCGAAACTCCCTACGGCGCCTTTGCCTGTCTCAAAGGGGACTTCATCACGGCGAATCTTCAGAAATTTGGCGTGCATCAGCGCTCTGATTTCGCCGCCGCGCTTGGCTTGATTGAGCGCGACGACACCGTGATCGACATCGGATCCCGTATTGGATCCTTTCCAATACCTTTCGGCCGAGCTGTCGGTCCGTCGGGAACGGTCGTCGCCTTTGAGGCGATGAAGGACCATCTCGCACGACTTGAGCAGAACATTCACGACAACGGCCTCGATGACGTAGTCAAGGCGGTGTGGGCGGCCGTTACCATGGGCGACACACCGCTTCGAGTGGAGTTCATTCAGGGCAACAGCGGTGCGACCAGGCTCGGCGGATCGGCTGGGCTGGAGAACTCTGAGATCCCACTTGTTGGCCTCGACGAGTGGTTGGACTCCACACCATCGGCACCCCAATCGATCGATCTGCATAAGATCGATGTGGAGGGAATGGAGCTCGATGTTCTGCGTAGCGGCGTGAACCTGATCGAAAGGTTTCGCGCGATCATCGTTTTTGAGCTTTCTCATCAACCAGAAGACGAGGCGTTGCTCTCGGAACTCGAGAGCTTTTTTGTTCCTCGTGGGTACACGTTTCTGGTAAATCTGCACGACAGAAATTCGCGCACCGACGAGTTCCGTTTGGGTCGCTTGGGCCGGCGGCTCCACAAGAGCGAACTTGTTGGGGTAGGAACGATCGATGTCATTGCGATCCAACCCGGTTCGCGTGCGGCACAACAAGCCCGAGGACTACATCATCACCCGCGTGTCGTTCGTCCTCTATGCCATGCCCACCTTCCTGCTGGGCACCCTGCTCATCCTGTGGTTCTCCATCTATCTCAAGCTCTTCCCGACAGAAGCGTCTCAGAGCACCACCGTCCTCGGGGTCCTCGCCGATCCGCGCGCCCTAGTCCTGCCCGTGCAACATCTCGGGCTTCTCGTCCAGTCCCATCTGGTCAGTCGTCGACGGCCCGTACACCATCGCCGCTTCCAAGGGAGGGTCGTTCACCAGCTCCGGCGCCGTCACCCTGGTGCCCAACTCGAGCCACACCGGGCCCCAGAAGGCAACGGTCACGGTGCAGGAACTGCCCTTCACAACGGACAACGCCGAATTCAACGCCCCCGATTCCCGAAGGGATCGGCTGGAAGGCTGTCAACGATTCTCTTCTTCCTTACACGACTCTCCAAGGTTCGACTGTATGAATCGAAGACGAAACTTCGCCGTAGGACAGATACTGCTGCGGGGGGCAAGATTGCGGGATAGCCCTGTGGCGCAAGGCGGCACGATTCAAGGCGGGGGCCACAGCGGTGGCGAGGTGCGCAATCTCATTCGCAAGGCGGTCAGCCGCGTGACCCGCCGGATCGCCCGAGAGGTCTGGCGCCAGGAGCCTCCACCGGCCAGAAGCCAGTATGAAGCCCTCTCCCTCTTGGCGATGCGCTACGGCTTCCATAGCCTTTCGGCGGCCGAGCTCAGGGTCTTCTCCCAAAACGGAGAGGATGGGGTCCTGGCTGAGATCTTCTCCAAGATCGGCACGACGGATCGGTTTTTCGTCGAATTCGGCGTGCAAGATGGGCTCGAATGCAACACGCGTCTTCTGATGGAGGTCCTCGGTTGGTCCGGCGTGTACTTCGAGCCGGACATTGACTCGTTTTCCCGGCTGTCGCAGCGTTTACAAAATCGCGACGACGTTCTCACCCTTTGCGAGTTCGTGACGCCAGAGAATGTGAACACCCTTTTTGCTCGAGCTGCGGTGCCGGCGGAATTCGACCTGCTGTCGATCGACATTGACGGCCAGGATTATTGGGTATGGGAAGCTCTGGTGGGATTTCGACCACGCGTGGTGGTGGTCGAGTACAACGCCGCGTTGCCTGTGGAGCCACGCGTGGTGGAGAAGAAGGGTGCCGTGCAGGACCGAAGTACCTCTTTCCAGTTTTTTGGCGCGTCATTGGGGGCGATGCGCGCTCTCGGCCGACGAAAGGGTTACAAACTCGTCCATGCCGAACTTGCCGGGGTGAACCTCTTCTTCGTCCGCGACGATCTCGCAGTCCCGTTCGAAACATTGTTGGCCCGTGGGTCGAACCATTACCTTAAGGGGTACACCCACCCGAAGGCCACGGGCGAGACCGTTGAGGTCTGAACCGAGACATTCGCAGATCTCCCGGCATCAACTCACGGAAGAAAACAGCGGAGCACCGTTGACGGTATGCAGCCGTTGATAGTTCTCGCGATGCGGTCGAGGGGCCGGTACGGCCCGCCTCGTAGGTGCGGGTTGGACGTGGGCCCATTCAGCCAAGGGGGTGTGGTTGAGTCGTTCACACCTTTCCACTGGTCCGGGGTCGAAGGTCGGCAGTAGCCATACGGGATCGGGTGCTCGGCCAAGTTTCGCGGAACAGTCGGCACCCATAACACAAAGGCGCTATCGGTCGGCCCCGTTCACTAAAGACCTTTCGGTAATACAGTGACCACTTGGTCACAAAGAAAGGCCTGTGTGCTCGAGGAAGTTGAAGCAGAGTTGTCGGTTGCTGCCCACCCGCATCAGTGCGGCGTCAGCAGCAACCTCTGCCTCATCAATGGTGTCGGGGCAGAGGTTGGCCAGCTCTTTGGCCTTCACGTTGCCCCAGACGAGCTCGACCGGGTTGA
>Ga0181538_10000942_pt1 | contig 34036 bp, 31 predicted proteins | sample PEATcosm2014_Bin_40_FD_119773 | JGI IMG/M metagenome (GOLD analysis project Ga0181538, IMG submission 119773) | Peatland microbial communities from MTU Mesocosm Facility, Houghton, MI, USA - PEATcosm2014_Bin23_30_metaG | ecosystem: Environmental > Terrestrial > Soil > Wetlands > Peat | place... | reverse complement strand
TACACCATTGATCCAACCACCGGCCAGACCTCTTACATCGGTGATTTTGGCAGTCCTTACGGCTGCAACCTCTGGCAGAACATCCGGTTTGACGCCGATGGCAACCTCTATTTGAGCAATACCGGCGACGGCAGTGGCACGGATATCTACCAAGTCAACACCGACACCGGCGCGGCGACCTTTGAAGGGGAGGCCGAAGGTTATGCGGACCTGATCCTTGAGAACGGCAGCCAGTACATGTATGGGGTCAGCATTCCCTCCATCAACGGCGCTGATGCCCAGCCCGTGCTGGTCTCCTTTGACCTGAACAGCTTTGTGGCGGGCGGGACCAACGCCGATGGCAGCATCCATCAGATCGCGGTCACCATGGTGGGTTCCGGCGGCGACTTCCCGATTAACTTCAATTTCTCGGGCAATGTCCCCAACCCGCTCCCGGCGAACATTCCCGACGCCAGCACGATTTCCATTACCGCCACGCCGGCGGGTCCGGCCATCACCCTCTCCGGCAGTCCCGACCAGACGTACGTGCTCGAGGCCTCACTCGACATGCACAACTGGACGGCCATCAGCACGAATCTGACCGATGCCAACGGCCTGTTCACGTTTGTGGACTCCGACGCGGCGAATTATCCCAGCCGCTTTTATCGCGGCTTTGCCCCCGCACAGGCCCCGTAATACCGGATCCACCACAAACCGGCTTTATTATGAATGGGTCTGCCACCTGTGACTTGACGCCACGCCACGCCGGCGGCATCGAAATTGACAACGCTCCCGGCCGGGACCCGTTGCCCCAACTCAAAAAGAAACGCTCCCTGCACATCCTGTGCATTGATGACGACCCGCAGGTCCGTGAGTTCCTGAATGATTGCCTGACCCACTTCAAGCATCGGGTGACGGTGGCCTCCGGCGGCAGACGCGGATTGGAAATGTTCCGCACCGCCACGCTCCAAAACCAGCCCTACGAAGTGGTCATCACCGATTTGGGCATGCCGGATATGGACGGCCAGTGTGTGGCCCGGATGATCAAGGCCGAATCCCCCAACACGCCCGTCATCCTGATGACCGGCTGGGGCACGTTCAGGGAGGATGAAAACGAAACCGATTCGCCGGTGGACGCCGTGGTCGGCAAACCCCTGCACATCCAGGAACTCAACGACTTGTTGCTCCAGATGACCACGCCGGCCAATCTGGCGGGAAAGGAGGCGAGATAAAGGCTGAAGACTCCCGCCTTCGCTGAGCTTCAGCGCGGCGAGGAAGGCTGAAAGCTGAAAACAAATTGCTGAATGCTAAAGCTGAAGGTGAACAGACCTTTAGGCTTTAGCATTCAGTTTTTTGTAAAGGGGGCGGCTCTCGTTTTGGCACTTTTCTTCACGGACCGTTTTGGGGCCGGGAGTCTGGGAGTTGGGAAGTTAGGGCCGCTGCCAAACCCGGCGCACAGCACCGATGCAACAATACAACTGCTGGTGTTAAAAGTTTGATTTTCGGTTGCAATCGTTTTTAATGCGCCGGGTCAAATTTTGAAGTGAACATCCACGAATATCAGGCCAAGCAGTTGCTCGCCCAATACGGCGTCGCCGTCCCGTTGGAAATTCCCGTCCGATCGCTGGAAGAAGTCCGCGCCGCAGTGGGAAAAATCACCGCCGGCGGCAGTGCCCGCGTGGTCGTCAAATCGCAAATCCATGCCGGTGGACGCGGCAAAGGAACTTTCAAAACCGGTTTTCAAGGCGGCGTGAAAGCCGCCGCGTCGGTGGACGAGGCGGTGTCGCACGCCAGGAACATGCTCGGCAACGTGCTCATCACCAAACAAACCGGTCCCGACGGACGCCGCGTGCAGACGTTGCTCATTGCCAGCGGCGCAAAGATCAAAAGGGAATTTTACCTGGCCGTGCTGCTCGACCGCGCGGTGGGCCGTCCGCTCGTGATGGCCAGCACCGAGGGCGGCATGGACATCGAGGTGGTCGCGGCCAAAACGCCGGAGAAAATTTTCAAGGAATGGATTGATCCCGCCGTGGGAATTATGCCGTTTCAAGCGCGCAAAATCGCCGCCGCGCTTGGTCTCAAGGGTGATTTGTTCAACGCCGCCGTAAAATTCGTCACCGGCGTTTTCAACACCTGGTGGGAGTGCGACGCGTCGCTCGTGGAGATCAACCCGATGTGTGTGGTCGAACTGCCCGGTGGCAAGGAAACCGTTGTGGCGCTGGACGCCAAGATTTCGCTCGATGACAATGGCCTTTACCGGCACGCCGATATCCAGACGATGCGCGACCTGAACGAGGAAGCGCCGCTGGAAATCGAGGCCGGCAAGTTCAATCTGAATTACATCAAGCTCGACGGCAACATCGCCTGCCTCGTGAACGGCGCGGGCCTCGCGATGGCGACGATGGACATCATCCAGCATTTCGGCGGCCAGCCGGCGAACTTCCTCGACGTGGGCGGCGGCGCGAGCCAGGAGCAGGTGGCGGCGGCGTTCAAAATCATCCTGCAGGACCCGAACGTGAAGGGCATCCTGGTGAACATTTTCGGCGGCATCATGGATTGCAACGTCATCGCCACCGGCATCGTCGCCGCGGTGAAGGAAACCGGCCTCAAATTGCCGCTCGTGGTCCGGCTGGAAGGCAACAACGTTGCCGTCGGCAAAAAAACTCTGGCCGAATCCGGCCTGACGCTCATCACCGGCGATTCCATGGCTGACGCGGCGCAGAAGGTGGTCAAAGCCGTGGGAAAACAGACAATTTGAAAAATTAAGGCGCATGTTGCGGGTCAGAAACGAAAATCCGGGGATGAAAAAGGTCGCGGACGACCTCGAGCCTTATCGTCGGCTGGTGGAATTGCAGAAGCAAATGATTGAGCTGGCCCAACAACACGAGCAATCGAAACGCCGGCGCGATGCCCTGCGCGACCAGATGGTGCGCGAGGTCACCGACCGGCGGCCCGTCCGCCGCGGTTTGCGGCATCGCCTGCAACGGTCGGCGGCGAAATTGTTGAAACGGGTGCCGGGTTTTGCGGCCGGAAAGCCAAACTTCGGCGCGCTCAATCCCAAACAACCATCGTCATGCTGAAAGTCACCGAAATCGCATTTTGCTGCTACGCTGTCACCGACTTCGCCCGGGCGCGCAGATTTTACGAGGGCGTGCTGGGTTTGAAACCCGCCAAGGTGAATGACTTCCCGCCCGACTCGCATTGGGCGGAATACGACATTGGGCCGGGCACGCTTTCCATCGGCTCCGCGCCCGGCTGGAAACCCAGCCCTGATGGTTGTTCCGTGGCGCTGGAAGTGGAAGATTTCGTTGCGGCCATCGCACATCTGCGCGCGAACGGCGTGAAGTTCCGCATGGAACCGTTTCCCACGCCTGTCTGCCGCATGGCCTTCATTTCCGATCCCGACGGCAACACGATTTGCATCCACAAGCGGAATCAATAAACTTGAAAGAAAAACAACCATGCGACTCCGCATCCGCAGAACTGGAGCAGTCTGCTCAATTCTGCGAGCGGGGCGAAGTTGCCATCCAATTGCTTTCAAACATCAAACAGCAGTTGCCAAAACTGGAAGAGTTGCTGGCAGAGGTTGAAAGCCATTGGGGAATTGAGGACGGTTTTTATCGCTTTTATCACCAGTCTTTCAAGGTCTATCAGGTTCAGCAGACAACGGAGGAAATCTGCGAAACCTTGCAAAACCTGTTGCCGAATCGCCCCATGAATGAATGGTTTTGCAAAATCGTTGCCGAAGGCACGGGACACGAATTCGAGATGTCATACAATCGAGATTGGCTTCATCATACGCGACCGATTCTTGAAGCATTTTTTCATGCGCACTTCTTTTTGAAAATTGCAATCAAGTATGGCAAGGAATTGGAACGTGCGCCCGCCTGTCTTCCAAGCGGCTGGGCGGCAGTTCTCTGCTTGTTTAATTTAAGATAAATTTTCCAAATCGTAAATCGCAAATCCGAAATCGAAAATTAAATGTCCATCCTCGTCCAACCCGACACCAAGGTCCTCGTCCAGGGCATCACTGGCAGCTTTGGCGCGAAACACGCGCAGCTCTCGATTGATTACGGCACGCAGGTCGTCGCCGGCGTTACCCCCGGCAAGGGTGGCCAGGTCTTTGACCACGCCGGAAAGAAAGTCCCCATTTTCGACACGGTCGCCGGGGCGTTGAAACAAACCGGCGCAACGGCCTCCGCGGTTTTTGTTCCAGCAGCCTTTGCCGCCGACGCAATTCTCGAAGGCGCGGATGCCGGGCTGGAACTGGTGGTTGCCATCACTGAAGGCATTCCCGTGCGCGACATGATTCGTGTGAAGCGTGCATTGCAAGGCCGCGCGACGCGGCTTATCGGCCCGAATTGTCCCGGCATCGTCACGCCCGGCGAGGGCAAAGATTCTTACGGCGGTTGCCGCATCGGCATCGCACCCGGCTACATCCACAAAAAGGGGCACATCGGCGTCGTTTCGCGCAGCGGCACGTTGACCTATGAAGCCGTCTGGCAACTCACCACCCGCGGCGCGGGCCAAAGCACGTGCATCGGCATCGGCGGCGACCCGGTTCCCGGCCTCTCGCATCTCGATGTGATCAAATTGTTCAATGCCGACCCGGACACGCACGGCATTCTTATCATCGGCGAGATCGGTGGCAGTGCCGAGGAAGAAGCCGCCCGGTGGATCAAGAAAAATTGCAAAAAACCTGTGGCTGGATTCATCGCCGGGGCGACGGCGCCGCCCGGACGCCGCATGGGCCACGCGGGCGCCATCATCAGCGGCGGCGAAGGCACGGCGGAGGCAAAAATTGCGGCGTTCAAAGCCGCGAATATCGGAGTCGCCGCCACGCCATCGGAAATGGCGGATACATTGTTGAAGATGATGTGAGTCGTGATGCGTGAAACGTGAAGCGTGATTCGGCATTGCGCATCCGTCAGGCATCACGTATCACGTTTCACGAATCGTGTCACATGGCCCTGATTGACTTCATTTTGAATCTTGCGGGCTTGTTGCTGTGGCTGAACTGGCGTTCGGCCCGCTTCGATCCGCTCGGCCGCCGGACGCCAGCAACGCTGATTGGCACGCTTCGGCGGGCCGAGCCGCGGCGATTGCGGCGATGGCATTTGCTGGCGGCGCTGGGCGGGCTGTTGCTGCTGCGCACAGTGCTTTATTGGCAAATCGGCGCGGGCGTGGGCTGGGCGGCGGGAAAACTGAATCTGGGCATCATTGAACTCTCGTTCCGCAGTGATTCTTTCGGGCGCATTCTGCTGTTTTCCATTTTCAGCTTCGGGCTGATGCTCGGTGTGTTTTATCTCTGGCTGCTGCTGCTTTCCATCCTGGCCGGGCCGGAACCCCCGCCCTTCCATCGGCTGGTGCGAATGCCCCTGGGTGGAATGGATCGCTGGGCGCGCGGCGTGAAATTTCTTCTGCCGCTGATGGTCACGGCGACGTTTTGGTGGCTGGCGAGCTGGCTGTTGGCGTGGTTGCAAGTCATTCCCCCGCTCGTCTCGCCGGTCCATCGCATCGAAGAATCGCTGGTTATCGGGCTGGGCAGTTACCTGGCTTGGAAATACATCATCGGCGTGTTGCTCGTCCTGCATCTTCTAAACAGCTACATTTACTTCGGCAAACATCCATTTTGGACTTACGTGAACGCCGAAGCGCAAACATTATTGTCGCCCTTGCGCACGGTGCCGCTGCAGGCGGGCAAGGCGGATTTCGCGCCGGTCGTGGGAATTGTGCTGGTGTTTCTGGCGGCCGAACTGGCCGGACGCGGACTGGTTTTGCTCTACGGGAAATTGCCGTTCTGAAGCTTTATCGTCCCATCACACAGGCACCTCGGTCTTCGTCTTGGGGAATTTGGCCGAGATGACCGCGCCCATGCTCGGTTCGCTGACGATGGAAAGCGTGCCGCCGTGCAGGGCAACGAGCCGCTTGGCGATGACCAGGCCAAGCCCCAACCCCTGCTGTTCCTGCATCGTGCGGTCGAATTGCATATAAGCGCCGACGCGCGTGATTTGCTCGGTGGTAAATCCGCGGCCCTGATCACTGATGGCCAGGGTAATGGTGTTGAACGCTTCGTTCAGCGACAGGCGGACGGACGAGCCGGGATCGGAAAACTTGAAGGCATTTTGCGCGAGTTCATCCACAACCTTGCTGAGATATTCCTCGGCCATCGGCACGGGAATGTCCGCCAGCTCAAAGGACAAATCCGCGGAACGATTCATGAACACAGCCTGCGCGGTGGCATGTTTCTCCAGCAGCGCTGCGGGATGTTCCGTCCGGCCAAGACGCAGGGCGTTGACGTTCTTCGGGTCGGCGGCAATCAATTCCAGCTGCGCGTAAATCAAAAAGTTTTCGATGAGCCGCTCCAGCCGCTTGCCGGACTGGTGAACGACGTGGCCCATTTCCGCAATTTCGGCGGGCTTGAGTTTGGCGGCGTCGGCGGCGAGAATTTCGCCGTAGGCGAGAATCCCGTTGAGCGGCGTGCGCAACTCGTGCGGCAGCATCAGGCTGATGTTGTCCCGCAAATGCGCGAGCTTGCGCTCGGCTTCATCGCGGACGGTCTGGGCTTTTTTCAGACGCGCATCCACGGCGGCGTAAAGCGCATCCGTGGTGAAAGGTTTCGGCAGGTAGTCGTCGGCGCCCAGTTCCATGCCGTGCCGCATGCCTGCGTTGTCGGCGAGACCGGTCATGAGGATGAACGGAATGGAGGCCGTGGGCGCTTCCGTGCGCAACGAGGACAGGGTCAGGTAACCGTCCACCTTTTCCATGTTCACGTCGCAGAGGATGAGGTCGGGCAATTCTTTGCGCGCTTTTTCGATGCCATCCGCGCCATTGACGGCTTCGATGACTTCAAAGCCTTTTTGCTTCAGCGCCAGGTAAATCATCTCGCGCAGCCACTCCTCGTCGTCTATGACCAAAATTTTCTTCATGGCATTTGTGTCCTGAAATAAGCAGGATGCATGCCTTTCCTCAAGCGATTTTGCCTCCCAATCTTGGAGCCAAAATCAGAAAACACAACGCCTGTTTACCCTGTATTTACTTGCGTTCCGCCAGGGGCACGTAATGGTTGACCGTGCGCCCGGTGTAAACTTGACGCGGCCGGTAAATGCGGCTTTTTGTCTCCTCCATGATTTCCTTGTAATTCGCAATCCAGCCGGGCATCCGCCCAATCGCAAAAATCACGGGGAACATCTCCACCGGTATGCCGAGCGCGCGCATGATGATGCCGCTGTAAAAATCCACGTTCGGGTAAAGTTTGCGCTCGATGAAATACGATTCCTTGAGCGCCGCCGCCTCCAGATGTTTGGCGATGTCCAGCAACGGGTCATTAATGTGCAGCCTGGACAAAACGTCGTCACAGGCTTTCTTGATGATTTTGGCGCGCGGGTCGTAATTCTTATAGACGCGGTGGCCAAAGCCCATGAGTCTTTTGCCGCTGTTTTTGTCCTTCGCCGCCGCGATGAATTTCGAACCGTCGTCGTTCTCGCGACGAATCTCCTCCAGCATCTCGATCACCGCCTGGTTCGCGCCGCCGTGCAACGGCCCCCACAACGCGCACACGCCCGCGGCGCAACTGGCAAACAGGTTCGCCTGGCTCGACGCCACCATGCGCACGGTCGAGGTGGAGCAATTCTGCTCGTGATCCGCGTGCAGCAGGAAAATTAAATCCAGCGCCTTGACCACCTCCGGCTCCAATTCATAGTCCTCATACGGCATCGAAAACAGCATGTGCAGGAAATTGGCCGTGTATTTGTAGGCCCGCTTCGGATAAACCAGCGGCAACCCGCGCGACTTGCGGTAAGAGTAGGCCGCGATGGTGCGCACCTGCGAAATCAGCTTGGCCACATACAGGTCGAATTGTTTCGCCTTGCCCCATTGCCAGCGCATGAGTTCCTCGTCGAAACAACTGGCCGCGTTGATCATCGCCGAAAGGATCGCCATCGGATGCGCCCCCGTCGGGAAACCCTCGAAATGAAATTTCATGTCCTCATGGAGATATTGATTCTCCGTGAGCAAATCCGAAAAGCGCCGCAACTGACTGTGGTTCGGCAAATCGCCGTAGATGACCAGGTAGGCGGTTTCTATGAAAGTGGATTTCTCCGCCAGCTCTTCGATGGGAATGCCGCGATACTGCAAAATCCCCTTTTCGCCATCAATGAACGTGATCTTGCTGACGCACGAACCTGTGTTGCCGTAGCCGTCGTCCAGCGTGATGTAGCCTGTGTTTGCGCGCAGCGATGAAACATCCACCGCCTTTTCACCTTCGCTGCCTTCGACCGTCGGCAGCGCATATACTTTTCCATCCAACTCCAGCTTTGCCTCTTTGCTCATGTGCTCCTTTTTCGATTTCGGCATTTAATGCCCGTTTTGGAAAGTTTGGCGTTGGAATGATGATTTTGCAAGCGGCTAAAACCGGATTTTTTAAATCATGCGCCGATTTCACTGGCTTGGTGTTGAACTTGATGGCTGAATTCAGCCGTCACATGAAACGCTGGGCCGCACTCACCGTCCTGCTTTACGCCGTTGCGTTGTTGCTGCTGACCGTGCCCGCCCTCTGGATTGCCTTCAACGGCTGGTCGGACAAGGGCGTCAGTCTGCAAAACGCGCTGAAAATGTATCTGCGTTGGGGCTACTGGCTCTGGCTGGCCGTGCTCGTCGCCGGACAGGCACTGCTGCTGTTGCTGCCCATCAACATCACCGAACGCCGCCAGCCCGCGCGTCGTCCGCTGAAAATTCCAGTCCTGGTGACCGCGTTCTTTCTGGCCAATCTTTGCTTTGCCGGACTGCTTTCGATTCTTTGCGCCGATTTCAAGGAAGATGGTTTGGATTTTTTTGGTTACTTCCTGCCTTTCAAGCCGAACCAGGTGGCCGCTTCCCACTTTTCAACCGAATTCGGAGCCGTCATCACCGGGCTGGCTTTCTGGATCATTTGGGCCATTATCTTTCGCAGCTTCGCCAAATCCGACGACCCGGATTCGCTACTCAAACGCATTGTCCGCTGGCTCCTGCACGGCAGCATCCTTGAACTCCTCGTCGCCGTGCCCAGCCATATCATCGTCCGCCGCCGCGGCGACTGCTGCGCGCCCCTCGGCACGTTTTGGGGCATTGCCACCGGCATCTCCGTCATACTGCTCTGTTTCGGCCCGGGCGTGTTTTTTCTGTTCGTCGAACGGTTCGGGCGGTTGAAGCCAAAAACGCAAAGCAACGACCAAGCTTCAGCCACATCTGGGGCGAAATATTTGTAGAAAAAATGTCCCGATAAATTTTTAAGCTCCAGCGAAGCGACATATGGCTGTCACGTTGACACTGGCATAAAAAATCTCGCAACGCATTCCCTCATCGTAAAGCGCCAGAGGGCTGGCGCAGTCCAGGACGCTTCGCGCAATTCGTGAGTCCCAAGCCAACGCCTCGCGTCTTGGACTGCGGCGGCCCTCCGCCGCTTTTCCCCGAGCACCCAACTGTGCCAATTTACCACAACGGTCATGGAATATGCCGCTCCTGACGGAGCTTTTTATTCTGTTCGGATTAAACTACAACGATGTCGCGCCTACGGCGCTCAATGCAGCGTTTTTGGAGATCAAGAACGCACTGGACAGAGACTGGAACGCGAAATACAGTCAAATCATGAAAAAGGATAAGCCGCAAAACACGGCGTCCATTACTAGTTAGAAACACGACGCATCAGTCATCTATGATAAGCACCATCAGCGAAGCGCCACCTTATCGAGTTCAGTTCACCGATGGACGGCACTCGGCATTGGCTGACACGACGCAAGACAAAGGTGGCAGAGAGTCCGGTTTTCGTCCACACGAGTTGCTTGAGGCCGCTTTGGCTACCTGTATGAATATGGCGGCGACGATGTACGCGGCGAAACATGCCATTCCACTGTCACAGGTTATCACCAAAGTTACGCTCGACCGTTCTGGTTCGGAGCAGGTTGTTTTCCGCTATTCCGTCGAGTTGAGCGGCGACCTGACTGTAGAGCAGAGACAAGCCATCCTGTCGGCCACGCGTGTCTGTCCCGTTCGCAAGACATTGATGAGAGGCGTGAGATTTTTGGATTAGCACATGAGAGCCGTGTAATCTAAAGATAGGCTGCATCCCTCGTCCGCCAATTTCACCTCCCTCGCGCAACTAAATTTCTTTTGCTTTCCCGCGCCGCGCCTTAACTTGCGCAAACGCAAATGGCTTTAAAACTGTTCAACACGCTCTCGCGCTCAATTCAGGAGTTCGCGCCGCTTGATCCCGCCGGCAAAAAAGCCGGCATGTATTGCTGCGGGCCGACGGTCTATGACTTCGCCCACATCGGCAACTGGCGCACGTTCGTCTTCGGCGACCTCGTCCGGCGCACCCTCGAATTCAAGGGCTACGCCGTCACGCACGTGATGAACATCACCGACGTCGAGGACAAAATCATCAAGCGCGTCCGCGAAAACAAAACCTCGCTCCGCGAATTTACCGGCAAATATGAAGCGGCGTTTCTCGAGGATCTGAAAACGCTGAATTGCCTTCTGCCCCACCACACGCCGCACGCCACCGAACACATTGCCGACATCATTGCGCTCATCGAAAAACTCATCGCGCGCGGCATCGCCTACAAAGCGGCCGACGGCTCGGTTTATTTCAGCATCGAAAAATACCGCGGCTGCGGCTGCAACTACGGCCAGTTGCTCAAGCTCAACTTCGACGAACTCCGCTCCGGCGAGCGCGTCAAGAGCGACGAATACGCCAAGGAATCCATCGCCGACTTCGCGCTCTGGAAGGCGCACGTGCCGGAGGACGGCGACGTTTTTTGGAAGAGCGAATCGCTGGGCGAGGGCCGGCCCGGCTGGCACATCGAGTGTTCGGCCATGAGCATGAAGGTGCTGGGCGAAAGCTTTGACCTGCATCTCGGCGGCGAGGACCTGATTTTTCCGCATCACGAGGACGAAATCGCCCAAAGCGAAGGCGCGACCGGCAAACCGTTCGTGAAATACTGGCTGCACGGCGCGCATCTGCTCGTGGAAGGCAAAAAAATGAGCAAGTCGCTCGGCAATTTTTTTACGCTGCGCGATTTGCTGGCGAAAGGCTTCACCGGCCGTGAAATCCGTTATTCGCTCCTCACCGCGCATTACCGCGAGACGTTCAACTTTACGCTCGAAGGTTTGCACGGTGCGCGCACGGCGCTGGCGCGCATTGACGAATGCCTCGGCAAGCTGCGCGAAGCCGCCGGAACGCCGGCCTCCGGCACGGCACGGCACGTTGGAGTTCAAGCTTCAGCTTGTTCAACGGACACGCTAAAGCGTGAACTCCAGCTCGCCGGGTCGGAGACCGGCGCTCCGAATGACTTGGCCGTCCGCTTCACCACCGCGCTTGACGACGACCTGAACATTTCCGCCGCGTGGGGCGCGGTTTTTGAATGGGTGCGCGAAACCAACAAGCGCATCGCGGAAAATTCCCTGGAAGCAGCCGAAGCCGCCTCCGCGCTGGCCGCGTGGGATAAGATTGATTCCGTGCTCGGAATCGGCACAAAATCAGACACGGAAATTCCCGCTGGAATTCTGGCGCTGGCCGAAGCGCGGACCGCCGCGAAGAAAGCGAAGGATTTCAAACGCGCCGATGCGATCCGGGATGATTTGAAGACCAAAGGCTGGGTCATTGAAGACACGGCCAAAGGACCGAAACTGAAAAAAATTTGATCAAGTGGAAAAACATTCAACATCGAACTCCGAACATTCAATGTTGGAATAAATGGATGTTGAATGTTGAATGTTTCCAATTCTTACATGAAAACCCTGTTCATCACATTTGAAGGCACGGAAGGCTGCGGCAAATCCACGCAGGTGGAGCTGCTGGCGGAACGGATGCGCGCGCTGGGACATCGCGTGCGCGTGCTGCGCGAACCCGGCGGCACGCCCATCGGCGAGGAAATCCGCCACACGCTCAAGCACAGCAAGGTGAACGTGACCATGACCTACGAAACCGAATTGCTGTTGATGAATGCCAGCCGGGCGCAACTCGTCCGCGAAACCATCCGCCCGGCGCTGGCCGTCGGCGAAATTGTCTTGTGCGACCGCTTTTACGATTCGACGACGGCATATCAGGGATACGGACGCGGTTTGGATCTGACGCTGGTCAAAAGTGTGATTGACTTTGCCGTCGGCGACACGCGGCCCAATCTGACCCTGCTGCTGCACGTGCCGCCGGAAGTCAGCGCCGAACGCCTGCAGTCGCGTCAATCCACCCTGCCCTTTGTCCGCGACCGGATTGAGGAGGGGGACAGATATTTCTTTGAGCGCGTGGCCCAGGGTTACGAAGCCATCGCCGCCGCCGAACCGAATCGGGTGCAGGTGGTGAGCGGCACGGGCGCAATTGAAGTTGTCTGCGAAAACATCTGGGAACTCGTCCGGCCGGTTCTGCCGCGCATCGGACGCTGGTGATAATTACGGTTTGGAGTCCCGGCTTCAGCTGGTTCCCGCCTAAGGCGGAACTCCAAATGGTTCTACGTCCTTGCCGAATTCACGGCAATGGTTAATCTTGGAACAGAAACCATGATCGAAAAAACCATTGGTGAAATTGAGGCGAAGATTCGCGGCGCGGACACCGTCAGCGAAGAGCGCAAACGCGAGTTGCTCCAGTTGCTCGGCACGCTCAAGTCCGAGGTCGGCAAGCTGGCGAAAACCCACGATGAACAGGCCGAGAGCATCGCCGGCTTTGCCCAGCTTTCCGCCCATGAAGCCACGCGCGCCAATCAAAATCCGCAATCCCTCCAACATTCCGTTCAGGGATTGCGCTCGTCGGTGGACGGCTTCGAGAAATCCCATCCCAAACTCGTCCAAATTGTCAACGCCATCAGCAATACCCTGTCGAATCTGGGGATTTAAATTATTCGGAGGGGCGAGTTACACGAGCCCCAAACTTCAGCGACCGGTGGCAAAGATAGGGACTCGCAGAGCTCGCCCCTCCGACATTCACTTGTCCTCACACGGTTCCAACTTCGCAATTGCCACCATGATTTCGTTGGCAATCTGCTGGTAAATTTCCTTGAGCCGCGTCTTGGTACAATTCTTTGCCTCGGCGCGCAATGTCTCAAACTTCATGGGCCGGCCATATTTCACAGCAACCCGTTTGGGCCGTGGAAATGTGATGTGCCGCCCGTAAGCCTCGAACGTCCCGAACGTCCGCACCGGCACGACCGGTGCGTCGGACTTGATCACCACCAGACCGATGCCCGAGCGCGCGGGCTGCAACTGGCCGTCGCGCGTCCGTGTGCCTTCGGGAAACAAAATGATGACGCCGCCGGCAAGCAACCGTTCGAGAATGGCCTTCAACCCCGCCGCGCCGCCGCCGTCGCGGTCCACCGGCACGGCGCTCCACGAGCGTAGCAACCCGCCCATCCCGGGAAACCGGAACAAACTTTCGCGCGCCAGATAATTGATGCCCCGGTGCAGGCCGGACCCGACCAGCGGCGGATCCAGGAAGCTCGCGTGGTTGGAGGCCAAAATGACCGCGCCGGTCAACGGCACGCGCTCCGCATTGAACACGCGCCAGCGGAAATAAAACCGGTAGATCGCCCGAAAACCGAGCCAGCCGAGGCGATAGCTGATGTTCATACGGACAATGAAAAGCGGTGGAGGGCCACCGCAGTCCAAGACGCTGCCGCGAATTTTGATGGATTACAAACAGCGCGAAGCGTCTTGGAGTGCGCCAGCCCCCTGGCGCTGTTTAGCCCGCACCACAAAAAATCTGCCGGCAAGTATTTGAGATTTTGGAATTCTTCAGCCATTGAGTTGATTGTTGTCATTTTCCCTGCGCCAGGCGCTTGCGGATTTCGGCCAGAATCAAACCGCTCGTCTGCTCGGAAGTCAGGCTCGAATTATTGATGACCTTGGCGCCGAGCGCGATCATCAATGGCGCCGTTGCGCGCTGGCTGTCGCGCTGATCGCGCGCCGCGAGATTTTCCTGAACCCCGTCGGCCGCGCGGCGGCGCGAGCGCTCCTCCAGCTTCGCGTCGAGATAAAATTTGAAATCGGTTTCCGGAAAAACATTCGTGCCGATGTCCCGGCCTTCCATGACCAGGTTGCCGAACTGGGCGCACTCGCGCTGGCGTTTGACCATCCATTTGCGCACCTGGGGAATCGCCGCGACGTGCGCCACGGCGGCGGCGGTTTCGGGCGTGCGGACTTCCTTTTCGGGATAATAACCGTCCACGAGCAGCCGCACACGGCCATCCACGCAGACCAGTGATGTTTTCCATTTGCGGCACGCGGCGGCGACGGCTTTGGCGTCGTGCACGTCAATTCGTTTCTGCAGGCAATGCCACGCCAGCGTGCGATACATCGCGCCGGTGTCCACATAAATGTAGCCCAGCGCCCGGGCCACGAGCTTGGCGTTCGTGCTCTTGCCGCTCGCGCTCGTCCCGTCAATTGCTATGACAATCGGTTGTTTCATTCGTTAAACTGTTAAGCCGCTGTTTCCTCTTTCATTAACACCCGGCTTCAGCCGGGTGCAATGACCAATCAAAACCGAAAACCGTTTCAACGGTTTGATCGCACGGTGGAGAAACTAGAAACCGTTAAAACGGTTCCCACTCACCCATCGCTTGTCACCCGGCTGAAGCCGGGTGCTAATGAGAAACAACGATTGTGCCTGAAATTAATCCGCAAACAATTCCTTCATTTCCAGCTTCCGCCCCGTCTTCGCATCCAAAATCGTCGCTCCCAGGCCATTCGGCGGCGGCGCGGCGAGTTTCTGGAAAAAATTCGGGAACGTCTTCTTCACGCACGTCGGATTCTTGATTTTGATGCCCGGCACCTTCAATCCCAGAATCGCAAAACACATCGCCATGCGATGGTCATGGTATGTTTCGATCTCCGTGCCGTGAAGCTTGGACGGATAAACCGTCAGCGTATCGCCCTCCTCGACGACTTTCGCGCCGCATTTGGTCAGTTCCGTCCGCAATGCCACAACGCGCTCGGTTTCCTGGACGCGCAGGCGGCCAAGATCGGTAAACTTCGTTTCTTGTTTTGCGAATGGCGCAATGACTATTGCAGTCATGATGCTATCGCCCAAATGACGACTGCGGGACACCATCGCGGGCAACGACAAATATCGAGGAAACCCGGAATCGATTTGCATGCCGGGCTTGGGCCAATGTTGTACTGTTACTGGAAGTTTGCGTTGCTGCTCAGCCATGGTTGGCAGAAAGTCCGTCTCAAAACGATAAACTCCGGTGAAAGGATCCGGTTTCTTTTCGTTCCCGGGCGCCGGCACCAGCAGACCAACGGCCCAAAAATAACTCCCACTCGAAGCGTCCGGCTCGATTTGAAACTTCCCGCCATTTTTCGGAAACACCTCAATCATCTTTGAAGTCATCGCCACATAAGGCGATTCTTCGGCATTCTCGCCGACCACTTTTACTTCCCAACCGCCGTGTTTTGCACAGAGCAGCAACGCCGAGGCAAACTGCGAGCTTTCCTCGATACTCACGGTGCATGAACGTCGCGGACGGAGCGCGGCTGTCCCAGCCGCAGCAGCACCGGCGTTGCGTGAGTGCTGCGGCTCAGGAGAGCCGCGCTCCGCTGTGCCACCGCCAACAATGGTTGCCGGCAACTTGTCATTCAGCGAATCCACGCGATACCTCAGCTCGCGCAACGCGTTGAACAACGCCGCCTGCGGGCGCTCGTGCATCCGCGGCACGCCGTGCAGCCGGTAAACACCCTTGCCCAGACAAACCAGCGCCGCCAGAAACCTCGCCGCCGTGCCCGCGTTGCCAACAAACAGTTCCAGCGGATTTTCCACCGTGCCGCCGCCGGGAATGGTTCCGCCCTGGCCATAAACCGTAATGGTGCGATTGCACATTTCGTCCGGATCGGGTGCGACATTTACCATGAAGCCGAGGTCCTGCAAGCACTCGACCATGATTTGCGTGTCCTCGCTCCAGAGTGCGCCGGTCAAAATCGTCTCGCCATCCGCCAGCGCCGCCAGAACCAGCGCGCGGTTCGTGATGCTCTTCGACCCGGGCACGGTAATTTCCGCGCGCACCGGTTTGTCCAGCGGCACGATTTCGATGAGATCAGGCAAAGACATTTTAACCACGGATGGACACGGATGGACACGGATCGGTAGGGCGGGCAGTCCCCTGCCCGCCGTTCGTACGAACACAAACTGCGGCGCGCACGGAGTGACGCGCCCTACCTGCAAACAGTTTGCCATGTCTGTTTTCCAATCCGTGTTTATCCGTATTCATCTGCGGTTGATTTATTCGGGAGAAGGCGAGGCGCAGCCGGCGCACCAGTTGTCGCGGCGCTTTTTGGCGGTTTCAAAAAACTTCGTTATAGTCGTTGTGTCCCCCTTGTTCACCAACCGCTGGAATTTTTGCAAATCAGCGATGAAAGCCTCGAGAGACCGGCCAAGGTTTTTCCGGTTGGCCAGGGCGATGTCGCGCCACATTTCGGGCGAGCCGGACGCGATGCGCGTCGTGTCGCGAAAACCGTTGGCGCACAGCGCAGCTTGATGTTTTGGCTGGGCCGGGCTCAAGACGTGGCTGGCCAGAGTTGCCGCGACGACGTGCGGCAGGTGGCTCGACCGGCTCACCAGCGCGTCGTGGATTTCCGGCTTCAATTCCAGCACCCGCGAACCCATCGCCCGCCAAAACTGTTCGACGTTTTTCAGCGCGGCCCGGTTTGTTTTCTTCGTGGGTGTGACAATGCAGACCGTGTTGGCAAACAAATCCGTGCGCGCGGCGCTCACACCGGTTTTTTCCGCGCCGGCCATGGGATGGCTGCCGACGAAATGCGCGCCGGCTTTGGCCACCAGCGATTCGAGTTCGCGCACGACGCTGGCTTTCACGCTGCCGACGTCGGTGACTATGGCGCCGCTTTTCAAGGCCGGAAGCATTTCCCGGACGCGCGAACGCATCTGCGCCAACGGTGTGCAAAGGATGACGAGGTCGGCGTCCCAAACGGCGGCCAGCAAATCGGTGGTGGCAAAATCCACCGCGCCCGCCCGTTCACAGTCTTTCAGGCTGGCGCGACGGCGGACGAAACCCGCAGTCAGACGCGCGAGTTTCCGGCGTCTGACGGCCAGCCCGATGGAACCGCCGAGCAGGCCGACGCCGATGATGGTGATCTTCCGAAAATGCACACCCTGAAGATAGCGGATGGAGGATGGAAGATGGAAGATGGAAATGCGGTGTTATTTGTAATTCGTGATTGGTTAAACGAGTTAAATCAACTCAGTTATTGCGAATAATGATTTAACCAGTCACTCATTTAACCGACTCAACATTTCTCAGCTTGACGCTGCCATTTTTACGAGCAGCCTCAAAGCACGCATCCAGCACCTGCTGCGTTTTCAGCGCCCACATCGGCCAGTCATCGTTGAGTTTGCCCGAGAACACCTGGTTGGCGAAGTTGCGGAACATCCGGGCATCCTGCGCCGTCGGATGGCCTTGCACCATCGGGTCCGCGCCGGGTGGACATTTCGCCCCGGAATCGGCGACGCGGATTTCGGTCCGGTTGACCTCAAAGACCGGCTCATAGCCGTTGGCCGGGTGGACGAAATCGGGCACCTGCAGCCAGCCTTGCCCGCCGCCGACGTTGACCCATTGCTGAAACGCCGCGAGAAACGAACAGTAAAAGCCCATGGAAACGTTGCCGCCGAAAATCAGTTCGCCGGAAAATTCCGTGGGCGAGGACGCGCGTCCGGAGACCGCGTCGGATTGCGAAAGGATGCGGCCGGTGACCGTGTGCGGCAGTTGCCAGTTCATCGTCCACAGCGCGAAACGGATGTTGTACCAGCCGAGGTCGCCCAGGCAGCCGGTAGGCTCGAGCCGGCCGTCCACGCGGATGTTGCCGCGGAGAAAATCCCAGCCGCCCAAAAAGCTGAAGGCGGAGGAAATGCGCCGCACCGGGCCAACGCTTTTGTGGTCGTCGAGAATTTCGCGGACGCGGGCCAGGCGCGGGCTGTGCATGAACATGACACCGTCCATGAATTGCACACGGCTTTCACGGCAGGCGGAAATCATCTCCTGCAGCCTGGCCGCACTCACGGCACAGGGCTTTTCACAAAGGACGTGCTTGCCCGCTGCCGCCGCGCGCAAAACCCATTCCTGGCGCAACCCGGTTGGCAGCGGGATGTAAACCGCGTCCACATTTTTGGCCGTGATCAGCTCCTCGTAACTGCCCAGCGGCACCGGCGGGGTTTCAAACGGGGTTTGGGCCTGACATTCCGCGATAAATTGGCGGCTGCGGTCGCGGTCGCGACTGGCCACGGCGGTCACGACGCAATTGCCGGAACTGAAAATTGCCTTCCAGTTTTTCCGGGCAATGCCGGCCGTGCTTAAAATTCCAAATCTCAATTTTTTCATTTTTTCCAATTAATCCTGCTGCCATATAAACCAACGAGGATGGAGGATGGAAGATAGAGGATGGTTTTGCGACGTGCCATCTTCCATCCTCAATCCTCCATCTTCGCCGACTCTTTCACTCGTTCCAAAATCACGTCGGCCAGACGCGGTTCGCTGCCGATGGCTGGCGAATACCAGACGAGCTTGCCGTTTTTTTCCGTCGGATTGCGCCACGCGGGCTGTCCGGCGGCAAGACGTTGTTCAACCACCGGTTTTGCCTCGCCGAGCAGCACGGGAATGTCTTCCTGCGTGTGCAAACCGTCGCTGATATAAAACGGCACCACCACAAGATTTTTCGTTGTCGCCAGTTTATAGCATTCGGCAATGCGCGGCGATTCCTCCATGAAAATCGCAAGGACGCCGGCATACCGGTTTATCGCCCGAATCAATTCGACCTGACGCTCAATCGCTTTCCGTGAATTTTCGTTCTTCTCCGTACCATGGCCGGCGATGAAAAGTGTGATGGCTTCCGGCTTCGGCGCGTGCGGGAAGGGAAATTGTTCCACGGTTTTTTTTGCGCACGACAAAATGACTTCCGTCATGCTTTCGTGAGTTCCCACCGGGCGGCAGTAGAATAATTCGGCGTTGGGAGTTCGCAGATGGGAGTTGGGGCCAAAACCGAGTTCGCGCGGGATGACTTCGGTGCTGAAGTAACCCTCGCTGATGAACAGCGGCACGATGAAGACACGCGGGGCGGAAATTTCCGGCAGAACCTTTTTGATTTGCGGCTCCTGTTTCCAGAACGTCTCGCGGACGGCGGCAAATATTTTACGGCGGCGCAATTCCGCCGCGTGCTGATATACCGGCGCGGCGGAATTCTCGTTTTGCGCCGTGCCGTGGCCCAGCACCACCAGCGCGGCATCGGAGAAATCGTCACCGTTCACACGGCAAGGTTGGCGCACGCACCAGCCATTCGCAAGCCGGACTGAGATTGACGTCATCATTTTCCGCCCGGGAGCGCCGGCGCTCCCAGGGAAGAATGCTTTGAAACCTTTTGACACCTCGGACATCCTAAGTTCAAATTGTCCGCGAAATCAACCGACCCATGAAAATAACGACTTCGATTAAATTCATCACCATCGCGCTGGCCACCACTATTGGGCTGGCGCTGGTTGCTGCCGACACCGACACCGCGCAATTGCCGCCCGCTTCAACGAAAACCGGCGTGACTTATGCCACCGACATCAAGCCCATTTTCGACCAGTCCTGCGTCAAGTGTCACAGCGGCGACAAACCAAAAGCCAAACTGAAGCTCGACAGCCTTGAAAACGCGCTCAAAGGCAGCAAAGACGGCAAGGTCATCACGGCCGGCGACAGCGCCAACAGTTTTATCGTCAAATGCGTCGCGCACGTGACCGCCGACCATGATTCCTGGATGCCGCCAGCCCACAACAAAGCGAACATCGGGCCGCTCACGCCCGACCAGATCGGATTGATCCGCGCCTGGATTGATCAGGGAGCAAAGTGAAACGTGATACGTGACGAGTGACGGGTTACGCAATTTGAGACTGCTCTCGTTCGGAGTTCCGCGTTTAAACGCGGTAAAGCTTGTTTTTCCACCCGACCGCCTGAAGGCGGAACTCCAAACTATCGCGCGACACGCGTCACGTATCACGTTTTATTTTAGCGGCACGCGTTTTTGCTGACGCAACTCCTGCTGCTGGCGCAACAACTCCATGCGGTCGGCTTCGGAAGTTTCCGGGTGGCCGGCGCGCTGGATGGATGCGGCAATCTGGCGATCCAAGAATTGATTGCGCAGCGACGTGACGACATCCGCCAGTTGCCGGTCGGGATTCGGCAGCTTGCGGTCCTCGGCGACGGCTTCGGTGACGAGGCCACGCATTTCCGGCGATTCGCACTCATCCAAAAATGCGGCGAGGTTTTTCCAGCTTTCACTGGTTTGCGCCGCAAACCGCTTTTCAACAATTTGCAGGACCAGCGGATGCAAAATCCAGTTCACGTCCAGATGCAACGCTGTCCAGGCAACCAGATCGTCGTGCAGCAATAAAAGTTTCAGCAACCAGAATTCCTTGTCGGATGGACGCGGCGTTTCGGCTTCTGGTTCGTTTGACGTTGCATCTTCATTTTCCGAACTCCGAACTCCGGACTCCGGACTCCGGACTTTTGCAAATTCGGCGCGCACAGCTTCGGGCGAAACGCCCAGGCGCAACGCGGTCTTCTGCGCGAATTTGTCCGCCAGCACGTTGTTGCCGGTCTTGTGGACGGCCTCGGCCATGCCGCGCAAAATAACGTTGCGACCTTTGTCGCTGTTCGCGTCGTCCAGCTTGCAGAGCCGGTTCAAATAGTAATCAAAAAAACCCTCGGCGTTTTCAACGAGCTTGCGGAACGCTTCGCCACCATTGGCCTTGATGAAACTGTCCGGGTCGTGCGGCGCGGGCACTACCGCCACACGCACGGCAAGGCCGGACGCCAGCAGATGGTCGAGCGACCGCACGGCGGCATTCTGGCCGGCTTCGTCCGAATCAAAACACAGCACCGCCTCGTCCACGTAACGTTTGATGATGCGCGCATGGTCGGCGGTGAAGGCGGTGCCCTGCGGCGCGACGATGTTTTGCACCCCGGCCATGAAACAGGCAATCAAATCGAGTTGGCCTTCGCAAACGATGGCAAAACCGGCGTCGAGCAGCGCGCGTTTGGATTTGTCGAGGCCAAAGAAGACCCGGCTCTTGGTGAAAATGGGCGTCTCCGGTGAGTTGACGTATTTGGCCGTTTTTTCGTCGCCGGATAAAACGCGACCGCTGAAACCGATCACCCGACCCTGCTCGTCGCAAATGGGAAACATCAGCCGCCCGCGGAAGCGGTCGTAGTAGTTTCGGGTCTGGGGTCTGTAGTCTGGCGTCTGGGATTTGGGGTCTTGGGTCTCGGGTCTGGCGTCTGGGGTCTCGGAGTTCGGAGTTCGGGTTTCGGATTTTCGGATGATGAGTCCGGCCTTTTCGACGAGGGCGAGGTCGTGGCTTTTGCTTTTGGCCCAGTTGACGGTGTCGTCCCAGGCCTCCGGCGCGTAGCCGAGACGAAAGAGTTTCACCGCTTCCGGCGATACGCCGCGTTTGGTCAGATATTCGCGGGCGATCTGGCCGCCGGCTTCATTGAGCAGCGCGTTTTGCCAGCGTTGCGTGATTTGCTCGTGAAGCTGGAGCAACTGGTCCTTGATGTGGCGCGACTGCTGTTCGCCGGGGGTCTGGTCGAACTCCAGGGGAATTTTCGCGCGTTCGGCCAGCCGGCGGACGGCGTCCATGAACCCGATGTTTTCGTATTCCTTGACGAAGGTGAACACGTCGCCGCCCTTGTGGCAGCCGAAGCAGTGGAAAATTTGTTTGTGCGGATTGACGTTGAAGCTGGGCGTCTTTTCCTTGTGAAAGGGGCAGAGGGCGGTGAAGTTGGCGCCCGCCTTTTTCAGCGGCAGATACGAGCCGATGATGTCCACGATGTCGCTGGCGGCGCGGATGCGTTCGCGGGTTGCGGGGGAGAGCGTGCCGGCCATGCTGGTTAGGCGACGCGACGCTTACTTCCGGATGTTCACCACCGCCGGTTTTTTCTCCGGCGCGGCCGCCGGCGGCAGAGTGGTTTCGATCAGCAACGGTCCCAGGTAATCTTTGATGTAAGGCCCGGTGTAGGATTTGGCGAAGATCTGCCCCTGGATGGTGTACATGCTGGGGAAATAGTTGCCGCTATACAATCCGCCGCCGAACCACTGTTTCACGTAGGCTTCGTGTTTTTTAATGTCCTGCTCCGTGTAGACCGGCGCGTTCAGCAAAGCCAGTACGGCCAGCAGCATGCAGGCGAAACGAATCATGCCGGACAACATCCCCAAATAGTATTCGCCACCGCCGAACAAACCTTTATCGCCCAGGCGGCTGGCCAGCAGCCATCTGAGAAACATAAACACGAGCACAACGATCAGCGCCAGAAGCAGATAACCAAAAATGCAACTGGGCAGCTGGCTCAACTGAACGGTGTTGACCAACAGTTGGGCGGCCATCGGATAACAAATCCCGCACACCACGACCAGCGACACCCATTTCAACAACGGCAGGAGTTCCTTGGTCATGCCGTGCTTGCGCCCAAGGAACAATCCGATGATCAACATGCCCGCAACCACCCCGTCGAACCAATTGACCGGCAGATTGTCGAGAGCCAGGTTTGGTATTTCCGCACCTATCATAATCATGAGATTAAATTCTTCAATTTAGAATGCCAATCAAATTATAGCCGGTTTCATGCCAGTTTCGGGCTTTCAGCCGGCATTTGAAAAACGTGCTGCCGCAGATGAAATCCCTTGCCGCCGCACAGTTTGCGCGGAGTTGTTCATCCGGCAAACGTTCATCAAGGCGGATTCGAGGAAAGCCAGAACTGAATGTCCGGCGCCTGCGGATTGCGCGGATCCAGCGCCAAAACCTTCGAATAATGCTGCCGCGCCAGCGCCGGGTCGTTCAATAGCTGCGCGTAAAGCCCCCCCAGCGCCAGATGCGCCCGCACCTCGTCCGGATTTGCCGCCAGAATCTTTTTCAATTCATTCACCGCGTCAGTCACATAACCCGCCGCCTTGAGCGCCAGCGCGAAATTATAACGCGCGTCCACCGAATCCGGCTGGATCGCCAGCGCCGTCTCGTAAGCGGCGAGCGATTGATTGAAGTTCCGCAGCCGAAAGGCGATCACGCCGTAATTGTATTGCGCCTCGAACCAGGCCGGATCCAGTTCCGTCGCCTGGCGATAGGATTGCAACGCGTCCAGCCAGCTTGAATTCTGCTCAAACTCCCGCGCCCGGGTGAACGCACCCGACGCCGCCCGCCGGTCGCCCGCCTTCGGTTTGTGCGGCGAAAGATACACGTAACGCGGAAACGGCGGCGGCGCGGGCTGAACCATCTTGACCGGCTTCGGCGCAACCACCGGCGCCGGCGCGGACGCAGTCTGCATTGGGGGGCTGGAATTTGCCGGCGGCAACGGTGTTACGCCAACGCGACTGCTGCTCACCACCGGTGGTGGCAGGGACGTCACCACTGTGACTTCGCTTTTTTCCGGAGCCGGAGAACGAAACCAGTTCAGCGGATTCAGTTTGTTCAAGCCCCCCGTTTTTCCGGTTGATGCTTCGGGCGGCGCTTCGGCCACGGGCGTTCCGATAATCACCGGTTGCGGCTGCACTTTCACCACTTGCGGTGAAGTCGTTGCCGGGCGCGGAGGATTCAGATTAACCCGGGCGACCGTCTGCGTTCGTGACGGCCCGGCCGGGCGGACCGCGCTGACGACGGGCGGCGTCCTGGTTTCCGGCGCCGGCGTTTGACTTTCACTGGCCGTGGCGGCCGCTGCCGGCGGTGCCAGGCTGTTCACGATGTCGTTTACCGCGTCCCAATTCGCCGGGCGCGGTGTCAGCGCCAGATACGCGCGATAATTTTGCAGCGCCAGCGCGTTGTCGTGCAAATACTGCTGCGCCACCGTCGCCAGGTTCAGCAAAGCCGGCGCGTAAACCGGCTGTTCCCTTGCCGCCGCCGCAAAAAATTGCGCCGCCTCGTGCGGACGTCCGCGTTCGACCCACACGAGTCCCAAGCCGTTCAAGGCCTCGGCGTTGTTTGAGTTCAAATAATGCGCGGTGCTGAAACTTTTTTCCGCCGAGGCGACATTGTGCGATTGAAGCTGCGCGAGGCCGAGCTTGAGCCAGCCTTCCGGCGCCTTGGGCCGGCGCAACGTGTAGGCGGTGAACTCGCTTTCGGCCGCGTCGGGTTTGTTTTGCTCCAGCCACAAACAGCCGAGATTGTAATGCGCCTCCATCAAATCGCGGTCGAGCGCCAGGGCGCGCTGGTAAGCCGTCACGGCATCCGTCGGCTGGCCGGCATACTGGCACGCCACCCCGAGATAATTCCATGCCTGCGCGTTCGTGGCCAGGAGCGACGTGGCAGTCTTGAAGTGCGCCATCGCTCCGGCGTAATCGCCGCGTTCCAAAAGTTTTTTGCCCCTGAGCAACGCGCGGGGGCCGGACGGCGAGCAACCCGCAATGAACAGGGCCAGCGCCGGGAAAAGCAACCAACGAAGATGGAAAACGGCGCGCCGCCAAAAAATTCCATTCTCCATTTTCCATCCTCCACGCTCGCTTTGCGCATTTTTTATGGCCAGCATCGGCGCTGGTGGTAACATCCACGCTCAAAAGTGTCAAGAAACGCGCAAACTGAATTCGTGCAGGTCCGGCAACTGGTATTGGCGGCGGCCGTCGGCCTGGCGTGTTTGCCGGGCCGGGCCGCCGATTCGTTTGCCAGTCATTCCACCAACGCCATCGCGCGAGTCGTCACCGTTGAAAATGCAAACGCCATCTCCGATTTTCAGCCGGACACCGCCCGGGTGCAGGTCATGCTGGATCGCGGTCTTACGAATTTCACCGGCAAAGCCACGGCCGCCGCCGCCTGGCGCAGTCTCGTTTCCACACAGGATGTCGTCGGCATCAAGGTGTTTTCCGCCGCCGGCATGCTCAGCGGAACGCGGCCCGCGGTCGTCGCGGCGGTGATTCACGGGTTGCTCGATGCGGGCGTGCCGGCGCAACACATTGTCATCTGGGACAAGCGCAGCGACAATTTGCGCGCCGCCGGATTTTTCAAGCTCGGCGCGCAACTCGGCGTGGGCGTGACCGGTTGCGTGGAAGCGGGCTACGATCCGACGAATTTTTACCAGCCGGACACCGCCATTATCGGCAACCTAGTTTATGGGGATCTGGAATTCGGGAAAAAAGGCGAAGGCGTCGGGCGAAAATCCTTCGTCTCCCTGCTGGTCAGCCGGCAGATCACCAAAATCATCAGCATCGCCCCGTTGCTGAACCAGGAAGATGCCGGCGTGTGCGGACATCTTTACGGCCTGGCGATGGGCAGCGTGGACAACACGCGGCGTTTTGCGGACGACGCCGGCCGGCTGGCCGTTGCCGTGCCCGAAATTTACGCCCTGCCCGTGCTGGGCGACCGCGTGGTGCTGAACATCACCGATGCGCTCATCGGCCAATACGAAGGCGGTTCGCACGGTCTGCTGCATTATTCCTCGGTGCTGAACCAGCTGTGGTTCAGCCGGGACCCCGTGGCGCTCGACACGCTGGCCATCAAGGAACTCGACCGCGAACGGCGTGCGCTCGATGCGCCGGCATTCAAACCGAATCTGGCGCTTTACGCCAACGCCGCCCTGCTCCAGCTCGGCGTGAACGACCCCGCGAAAATCCAGGTGGAAAAGCTGCGCTGAACCTGAATCCCGAAACCATCTCACAGGAGGGAACAGAGGTAACAGAGAGCGAAGTCGTTGCGAACCAAGCGTTCACGAACCATTCGTTCAGAGCTTATCCGGCCCAAGCCTTCTCCGTTGACTCGGTTTGCTCCTGTTCAAGATCAATTTCGATTTTCGGGCTGAAAGAACGGTAGGACAGGCCTCCTGCCTGTTTCAATTGCAGAAAATAGAATGGGAACCCGGCGGGACGCCCATCCTGCGATGAGCTTCAGAACGGCCAGTTGATGCCGGCGGTGATATAAACCTGTCCGCCCAGATTCAATTGTCCCTGCCGGCCGCCGCCGCTGATGGTGGCATTGCCCAGCGACATGTATTGCACGCCCACGAAAAGGTCGCCATTCTGCTCCACATGATACATCAAAGACGCATTCACATAGCCGCCATACACCAAGTCAGTCCCGTCAACCTGCCCTTTGTTGGCCACGGCGATATTACCGCTGGTGAGATTTTCCGTGATCGTTTCATTATATTGCAGGTTTCCCGACACGATCCCGACAGCGGGACCGGCCCCGGCTGACAAACCCCAATCCTCGTTTAAATCCCAATATACCGAGGGCCCCAACCGGAAAGTGTAGAGCATCACGTCCAGTTTGTCCGAACCGGTAATGCTTCCAGGAACTTGATCTGTGGCTGGTATTCCAGTTGTTGGGACTGGCGTGCTGGGAAGCCATCCCGTGCCGCCGGGACCACCCCGATAACCCGCCGGCGGGAAGGGAATGTGATTATCGGTGTAATAACTGGTGTCAAACGCAAAAACGTTCCGGTTGACGCTGCCAGACATGGATAAATTTTCGGCGATACTGATGGGCAGCAGGCCGAAGCCAAATTCCCATCCAATTTTCGCCTGTCCCCAATCCCAGAGATTACCACCATAAGCCATGTCGAATCCTGCAAACGCCTCATTGCCACTTTCCGAACCGGCCCCACTGCCGCTTTCAGAGGAGAAAGAAGTTGCCTGATGCATGATCAACCGGTGCAAAGTGGAATTGTATTGGGATGAATCATTGTAACCCCAGTCGGACGTTAAGGGTCCATTTGGCGATGGATGCACATAGCCGTCGTCATAATTCCCTTGCGTTGCATTGTTGCCCGAAAAGTTGATTGTATTCTTCGCGTTGAAATTGGCGCTGATATTCAATCCAACCATGGCCCCGATACGGAAATGGCGCATCCAGTCGTCGTTCTCGGATACCTTTTGGATCCCCCAGCGATCCCAGAGATCCTGAGACGGCTGCGATTGAACGCTGGGTAGCGGTTGTGGTTGAGCCAGGGTGTCGGGAGGAATGGCGACGGGACCATTGGTATTCAGGTTTTGGCCGGGCGCTTGCGATTGGGCCGCCGCAGTCAGGGCCAGACTCGCAAAACAAAAGGACATGCACCACGCAAAAAAATCGCGAGTACAATCATTTCTCATGGAGCTTGGTGACATGGCGTCAGGGATTCAGTAATACGCGATAAAACCGCATGGGCGTATTGGCCGGATGACTCACCGTCTCCGGCGGCCCATAATCAATCCAATACGTGTAATTCGCCGGCGTCGTCGTAAGGGGCTGCGCCGCCAGCCAGTTCGTGGAAAGAAGATTGGAGGTGTATTCCACGGTGTAGGTCCGGTTCGTCAGGGAAGGAAAGCCTAGCGCCATTCCGCCGGAGGGCAGCTGGACAATAAACGCAATGTTGGTCGGAATGAGACCTGCCGCCGGGGTCAAATCGGGCATGGTGACTCCCACGGCCTGCAATTGCGAGTTGGTAAATGAAAAAGGTAATTGATTCGGATAGAATTGCAGAAGCAAATCCACGCTCTGGTTTGGTCCGAGTGTGGAAGCATAAGTCACAAATGGATGATTGTTGTTGGTGCCCACCGCGTTGGATAACAAATTGGTCAGTCCCGTCACGATGACCCGTGCCGAGTCAACCGACGTTGGTCCGGCATTCGACAACGCAATATTCTGTTCCAATCGCCCGCTCAACTGATTGAACTTCTGCGTGGAAACAATCGTGGCGGTGAGTTGACCCGGATGGGACAGGAAATTGGACACGGCCACATTGATGCTGGCCGAGTTATTCGTTGGGTTGGGATCGGTTATACTGGTTGAGTTGACCACCGACACAAAAGTCCCAGTGCCTGCATTGGTGGGCTGGACGGTCAGTTGGAAATTTCTGAACGCCCCGTTCGTCAACGCACCCAGGTTGAAAATGACGTTGCTGCTCTGAATGCTGACCGTGAAAGTTTTATTTGAAGGCGAGACACTTTTGTATCCCACTCCGGCGGGCAGCGTATTGGTTAGAAAAACACCGGGCGCGGTGCTCGGCCCCAAGTTCGTAACGCTCACGCCATAAGTCATCCAATCATTGGAGAAGACCTGCGAGGTCGGTCCCGTCATCGCCACCGCGAGGTCCGCCGGGGGCAAAATCACTGTATTGGTGGTAACTAGAGTGACCAGGTTGGTAGAAAAATTGGTCACGCCCCAAAAAGCCACCGTAATCGTATTGGTGAACAAACCGACCTGCGTCGGTTCGACCGTCTCGGTCATTACTGATACGGTAAGACTGGTATTGAGCGGGACGACAAACGAAAAACTATTTGCATTGGTGGACGCGGTGCCCAAGCCGGGGGTGATCGTAGCCCCCAGAAGTTGGGCTGTGGACGGAAACGTGTTCGTCAGATAAACAAATGACGCCACCGCATTGGTCAAGTTGATGGTGTAAGTCAGAGTATTGCTGACGCCGATGACATTGGTCGAACTCGTGATCCCAAAGCCGGACTCCTGCGCCTCCGTCCACACGCCGGCCAGCATCAATCCCAGCCCCAATAAAACGGCCGGCCAAAATTTAGAGCAACCCTTCATGTTTAATGGCAAATCAACGTGTTTCCGAACTTAAACAGCGGTAAAGTGCGAAAGTTTCAAGGTTTTGGCAATCTTTGTGTCCGGTGGCAGCCCAAAAAGTGACAATCCTTATGCTTCCATCTCAAAAACTAATTCCCCATCCCGACCGGAAAAAGAAGTTTCGGTTGAAAGCATCAATGCAGATTCAACTGGACAAAATGCTTTCCCGGTCAAGACTGGTCCTGCCACAAATAACGCGCCCAACTTCAAACCACGAACTTGGAAATTGATATGAAAAACTCCTTATTTCCCCGTACCTTGACCACGCTCACCGGCGTCGCCCTGGCGGCCGCCGCATTGACGGCGGAGGCAAAATTGACGGTCGGAGATCCGGCCCCGAAACTTCAGGCTGCCAAATGGGTGCAGGGCGATCCGGTGACGGCATTCGACACGAACCACGTTTACATTGTGGAATTCTGGGCCACCTGGTGCGGCCCCTGCCGCGCCTCCATCCCGCATCTCAATGAACTGTGGCAAAAATTCAAGGACCGGGGACTCATTGCCATCGGACAGGATGTCTGGGAACAAAATGAAGACGGGGTCGCGCCGTTCGTGAAAAAAATGGGCGGCCAGATGACCTATCGTGTCGCCCTCGACGACAAGAGCAGCGAAACCAACGGCTTCATGGCCGTCACGTGGATGAAAGCGGCGGAACAGAACGGCATTCCCACCGCCTTTGTCATCAACCGGCAGGGGCGCATCGCCTGGATCGGACATCCGATGGCATTGAATGAACAGATTCTGGAGGACGTTCTGGCGGAGCGTTTTGACATGACCAAGTTTGCCGCGGAATACGAACATCAACAACAGGTTCAGGCCCAGAGGATGGAATTGTCCAAAAAACTCAGGACGGCCATCAAAAACAAGGATTGGGATGCCGCTGATACGGCCTTGGCTGAAGTAGAAAAGACCATACCCGAAAACGCGCGCCACCAACTGGGCACGATGCATCTGCAAATTCTGCTGGGCCGGAAGGATTACGACGGCGCTTACAAGCTGGCTGAATCATTGAGCGACGAGGGCATCACTGGTTTGCAAAACGGGCTGGCTTGGACTCTTGCCACAACGAAAGGCGTGGACCAGCGCGGTCTGGTTCTGGCGGAAAAGATCGCGGAGAGCGCGAACAAAGCCGTCCAGGGAAAGCAACCGATGTATCTCGATACGCTCGCCCGGATCCAGTTTATGAACGGCAAGAAAACGGAAGCCATCGCCACCGAACAAAAAGCCATGGATCTCGCGCCGGACGAAGCAAAGGATTTCTACAAAAAGTTTCTGACCAGCTACCAGCAGGACAAACTGCCGGAAATAAAGGAATAGCCGCTTTCGCTCGAACATCGGCTTTTCTCATTCGACCGGCGTATTTTGCCATCATTACCAGTTTTTTCGGAACTGAACCGGATTGCCGGCTCTGGGAGCGCAGGCCGTTTGATCCCCGTTTTATTTTTCCAGGCATTTCTGCTTCTCAATTCCGGCTCACTCCGGCAACCTGCGCACCCATGCGCATCCTGATTGCCACCGTCACCGCCGGGGGCGGGCACATCGCCGCCGCCGCCGCTCTGGAAGAAGCTTGGCACACGTTGCGCCCGGACGACAACGTCGAACGGCTCGACCTCATCAAGTTTTTCTCGCCGCTCCACAAAAAAATCCACGCGGACAGCTATGTGCAACTGGTCGAGCGCGCCCCGGAACTCTGGGGCATGCTGTTCGGCAAGACCGACCATCCCAAAGTGGCCCGCCGGTTAGGCAAACTGCGCCGGGTGTTTCCCAGCAACTCGCGCAAAAAATTCGCCCGCCATCTGAAACAGTTCAAACCCGACGCCGTCCTCTGCACCCATTATCTCCCGCTCGAAACACTCGGCTTGCTCCGGGCAAAAGGAGCGCGGTTGTGGCGAAGCCCAGCCGCAGAACGTCCGAGTGATGCAGTGTCTGGGAAAATTTCAACGTTTGCTCGCAATGTGGCTGCTGCGGCTGGTGCTTTGCACACAGCCGCGCTCCAAAATAAATTCCCCTTCGTCGTCAGCATCGTGACCGATTTCGAAGCGCACGCGCTGTGGATGGATGCGTGCGTGGATTTGTATTGCGTCGCCGCCGAGGAAACCAAGGCCCGGCTCGTCGCGCGCGGGGCCACGGCGGCAAACACCGTTGCCACGGGCATTCCCATCTCCGCAAAATTTCTGTCCAAGCCCGACCCGCGCGCCGTCCGCAAACAGTACGGACTGCGCGACGATCAGCCGGTGCTGCTCGTGCTGGGCGGCGGTTTCGGCATGGGTCCGGTCGCGGAAATCCTGGCCGAACTCGACAAGGTGCCGGGCCGGTTCCAGACGTTTGTCGTCACCGGCCGCAACGAGGAATTGCGCCGCAAACTCGCCACGCAAACCCGCAGGCATCCAACGCACGTGCTCGGCTTTTCGACCAACATGCACGAATTGATGGCCGTCGCCGACCTCATCATCACCAAGCCCGGCGGGCTGACCGCCTCCGAGGCGCTGGCACTGGGCAAGCCGCTGTTCATCCTGAATCCGATTCCCGGCCAGGAGGCGGCCAACAGCGATTTCCTGCTCGAACGCGGCGCCGCCGCCAAGGTCAACCGCGTTGAAGATTTGCCGTTCCGCATCGAAAAACTGCTCGGCTCAAAGAAACTCGCCGAAATGGCCAGGGCCGCAAAGTCACTGGGCCGGCCACAGGCAGCCACGGCGGTTTGTCAGGAAGTTATGAAACGGCTTTTAACCACGGATGGACGCTGATGACCACTAATTGAAAAGGGCTGTGAGCTCGAAAGATAATGACTCAGGGCAAACGATCCATGTCCGCCTCCGGGAAAAAGTGCCAGCCAATTTTGAATCAATGCAAAGCCGCAACCAAACGACTGGAAACCTTAACGCAGAGATGCAGAGGACGCCGAGAAGCGCGGAGAAAAATATACTCTGCGAAACTCTGCGTTATCCGCAGTACTGTCACATGACATCATTCCTTTCTGAAAAGATTTTTTACCACAGATGAACACGGATTCACACAGATGGGAAAGCGGGGAGCACGACACTTGACACGAATTGTGCGAATGGTCGCCAACTGAATTCGCGTCTATTCGCGAAATTCGCGTTTCACCGTTATCCGTGTCCATCCGTGGTTAAAGAAAAAGCTCTACGGCTATCTGCGTTCTCGGTGTCTCGGCGTTGAAGGTGTTTCCGTTTGATTACGAATCACCCCCGCTGCCGGGTCGCTTCGTAAAGGAATATGCCCGTGGCGACGGCCACGTTCAGGGAATTCATGTGGGATGGCATCGGGATTTCCACCATGTCGTCGCACGCCGCCAGCACGGCTGCCGTGAGGCCCGGACCTTCCGCGCCAAACACCAGGCAGCAGTCGCCCCGCAAATCCACGGCGGTCAGCTTCTTTGCCCCGGGCCGGGGATGCGCCGCCAGACACCGCACGCCCCGCGCGCGCAGCGACGCCAGTTTTTCCACCAGGTTGTTCACCTGCACCAACGGTTGCTCGAAGGTCGTGCCCATGGAACCGGACACCGCGCGGCGCTGAAACGGACTGCCGCACGTCTCGCCCACGATCAGAAAATGCGCGCCAAAAGCCGCGCAGTTCCGGACCACCGCGCCCAGATTTTCCGCGCTGGCAATACCCTCCACGGCGGCGAGCAGCAACGGGCGCGGCGAATTTTTCAGGAGCGTTTCAAAATCCGGCTGCGGCGGGATTTTGGCCACGGCCAGCGCGCCTTGATGCAACTGGTAGCCGGTGATGGTTTCCAACAGCTTCCGTTCACCGACATAAACGCAGATCTCTGCTTCCGGCCGGGCGCGCAGCAGCGGTTCAAGCTGTTCCAGCCACGCGGGCGTGAGCAACACGGAGACGACGGTGTACCGGCTCGCCAGCAGGCGCTTGACCACTTTGATATTGGTGGCCACCAGCACGCCGGCCCGCTCGTGTTCCTCGACGCGGCGCAGGGTGCAATACAACGCCAGTTCCGGCGCGTCGAGAGATTGAATGGTTTGGATGCGCAAAATCGTCACGCCCTCTCTCTTACTTTGTAGGAGACGAGGTGACGAGTCTCAAATTTCTTCGGTTTTTTGAAGGACGAGTTAGAGACTCCTCACGTCGTCTCCTACTTTGGGTAATCTATGCCGGCCGCGTGCATTGGACTCATTAGGATTTTGACCGGAGGAAGCTGCTTTTCAAAAACGAGCCTTGCTCGAACAATTTTCTGTCACCCAAACACCCTTTTCAGGAACGTGTAAAGTGATATGATGACACTTAAGACCATGCCCACACTGGAACAAAACGATGCCGAACTGGTGGCCGAAAGCCTGGACGGAAGCCGGGACGCCTTCCGCCGTATCGTTGAACGGTATCAAACCTTGATCTGCTCGCTGTCCTACAGCGCCACCGGCAACGTGAGCCGGAGCGAGGACGTGGCCCAGGAAACTTTCATCGCCGCGTGGAAACAGCTCGGCGCCTTGCGCGAACCCGCCAAGCTCCGGGCCTGGCTGTGCGGCATCGCCCGCCACCGGATCCAGAAGAACTTTGAACGCGATGGACGCGAGCCGGCGCTCAACGCCGCGCCTTTGGAAGACGCGCACGATTCGCCCGCCGTCGAAGCCCTCCCGTCCGAACAAGCCATCAGCCGCGAGGAGGAGGCGATTTTGTGGCGGTCGCTGGAAAAAATCCCGGAGCTGTATCGCGAACCGCTCATCCTGTATTACCGCGAACACCAATCCATCGAACACGTGGCGGTGGCATTGGATTTGACCGAAGACGCCGTGAAACAACGGCTGTCGCGCGGACGCAAACTGTTGCAGGACGAGGTGCAGATGTTTGTGGAAGGCGCCTTGCGCCGGACGGCGCCCGGCCAGGCATTTTCGGGCGCGGTGCTTGCGATGCTGCCCTTGGCGGCAGGCTCGGCGGCGACGGCCAGTGTGGGCGCGGGAGCCAAAGGCACGGCGGCGGCCAAATCGGGTTTCCTGGCCGCCTGGCTCTTGCCGTTGTCGCCGCTTCTCGGCATCGCCGCCGGCGTCGGGGCGCAATGTCTGATCATCCGCTCCACGACGACCGACCGCAAGGACCGGCTCAAACAATCCGTCATCGTTATCGCCTTCTGGATTATTTATCTGGGACTGGTTACCTGCGGGGAATTCGCCCTGCGTGCGCTGGGCCGGCATTTTGAATGGAGCGACCGGGTCCGGTTTGTCGCGACCATCGGTTTCTATTGGTTCTTCATCCTCGTCACCATCACGTTCCTCAGCGTGGCCGTTCAATGGGCCACCGCCAAACGCCAGGAGCGCATCGCCGCCGGTGAAATTCCGCCACCGCCCACGACGCCGCTGAAGCCGGGCACGCTGGCGCTGGTCGTGGCGGGCGGGTATTTATTGTTTACCTGGATAATCCGTCTGATACTAACTTGCAATCAATAGGCCACTAAAATAAGGTGGGGCCATTATGCGCCCCCGAACAGAACTTTCCGCCGCGCAGGTCGGCGCGATCCATCGCGCGATGCTGGCGGCTCCCGGC
>Ga0181538_10000940_pt1 | contig 34042 bp, 29 predicted proteins | sample PEATcosm2014_Bin_40_FD_119773 | JGI IMG/M metagenome (GOLD analysis project Ga0181538, IMG submission 119773) | Peatland microbial communities from MTU Mesocosm Facility, Houghton, MI, USA - PEATcosm2014_Bin23_30_metaG | ecosystem: Environmental > Terrestrial > Soil > Wetlands > Peat | place... | reverse complement strand
GCTCGATTTGTTTCAGCGTCCGAAGCAAGCTCCTAACAGCCTGCTGCTTCATCCGTTCGGTTTTCTTCGGCAGCCTTTGAACGTGGGTAGCGATGGTGGGCATTGTGCGCTAAAAGCGTTTCAGGCGGTGTCTGCGGGAGATCCTTCGTCCGGCTCTCATTTCTTATGCCCGCCGCCGCCACTCCCTCCGCCTCCGCCCCCTCCGCCCGCTCCTTGTGGGGTTGTCATGTGTTGCTGGAAAATCAAGCCGAGGAGTGCGGGAATGAAGATCGACGCCGGTAGCAGGAACGGCTGGAGCTTCAGGTGATCGGTCATTTGTTTGGCGCCATCCTGATATTGGTAAATCAGGCCGAGGATTCCGAACACCATCATGAACGCGCCCTGGAGGCTGGTGTACATCATGACGCTGCCGCGGAAGAGCACGAACGACAGCATTCCAAATCCGACCAATCCGACGAGCGCTCCGGCCCAGACGACATTCGGGTCGAGACCGACCGCGTGCCAGACGCTGGCGCCCATCAGCGCGCCGAACATTCCGCCCATCAGCGCCACGGCGTATTTCATGGTGGGCCAGGCGATGGCGGCCGCGGCCACGGCGCAGAGGACCGCGCCGATCGTTGCCGCATCCCCTTCTTTGCCCCAATAGTTCCCGATGTACGCTCCCACCATCGCCGCGTTCAGCAGCACCAGGGCCTTGAAAATCTGAATGCCGAACAGCAGGTACACGATCCCCACGATGATCAGCATCGCCGCCACGCCGGGCGTCATCTGCTGGCACCAGGAGATCAGGTCGTGCTGATGCGGCCAGGTCTTGGGAACGTCCGCGAAAAAAGTCTCGGACTTCTTGAACGAATAGGAAGACTGGGAAATTGTCGCGAGCATTTGCGATAGCATTGAATAGCCCTTAATCAGCGGCCTGATGCTTGACATCCTTTTCTTTTGCTCCGTCGGGAGCTTTACCCTTGGAATCGCCCCCGGAATCACCTTGCGCGGACTGGATCAAGGGATTCGTGCGCCATTGGAAGATCGCCCCCAGCCCGACGAGTCCGGCGAGCAGGGCAAGCTGGTCCGAGGTGCGGCGCGGCACCTGCGCCAGCACCTGCGGATCGATCCGCGACAGCGCCGTCACGGCCGCCGGCAACAGCAGCGAAATCCCCGCGGCGCTCCAGAGCAGCGCGATTCCCACGCGCGGCCACAGCAGCGCGGCGCTGATCCCCACCAGCATGGCCGCCACCGCCGAAAATCCCAGGCATTGCTGCATTGTCTCCGGCACGTTTTGCCACAGGCTGGCCAGGTATTGCGGAAGTGTCTGGGCCGGATCATATTCCGGCCATCGCCAATGAAACTCGGCCCCGCGCGTCGCCCAAAGCACCAACGCGGTCCAGACGGTCAGCACCGCCCCCAGCCATGCGCCAACCCAAATCCGATGAAAGACGTATGCGCTCACGCCCAGAACCATCGCTCCGCCTACCGCCGGCGCCATCGGATCGACTTGCCAATGGCACCACAGCGGCAATTTCATCCCGATCGCCGTTCCCATCGCCACCGCCGCAAGCGTCAGCATCGACCGGCTCATTCGTGCCCCGGCGATCCACAGCGACAGCCCCATGATCGAACCCACCACGGCCGCGATCAACGTGATCGTGCCGGGCTGGCGCGGCAACAGCGTTACCAAGTGCTGGAACAAAACCTGCACCTCTTACCTCAGTTATCGACCACCCCGGCGCGATTTCTCCACCCAACCCCGACCCCCGTCCCCGGCGGCGCCGCGCTATTACTCTTTGCGCTGGTTGCGGTTAAAATCGCCAAGGCGGAAAGTGATCTTGACCTATGCCCGATAAAAAAAAGATTGGCCTTCTGGCGGCAATGCTGCTGTTTCTGATTACCGTCGGCGCCGCGGTCTTCGTCGTGAAGGTATATCTCTTTTCACCCGGCTCGGATGATTCCGCCGGCACCGCCCAGAATGCCGCCGCGGAGGCGCAGCCCGGACAATCGCAAATTCAGGTCGGCATTCTCCTGAGCGATTTCTCGGCCACCGGGCCGCATCGGCAATCGACGCCTTATGGTTATCAGACCCAGCTTCGCGCTCTCAAAACCTTGCGCGATCCGCTGATTCATTTGGTTCCCGTGATCGAGCCGAATACCGCCGACAAGGGCGCACTGCCTCGAATCCTCCGCCAGAATTTCCCGGGTGAGGTCCCGCTCGATGCCAGCAAACTCGACGATCTGCAAAAGATCGACGTGTTGGTCAGCACCGCCACCGCCAACGTTCACAATGACGTCACCGGGGCGATCTGGCGGCGGGTGGGCCAGGGAATGGGGCTCCTGCAACGGCAACTGGGCTATCTCACCCCCGGCTACGTCGCGCGGACCAATGACCTGGCCGGATTCACCGATGCCGTCTTCGGCTGGAACGCCAACCCCGTCGATTGCGAGGTTGTCGCCAGCCATCCGCTGCTCGGCGATTTGTCCGGCCAAATCGGCAAAACTATCAGTCTCGTCCCCAACGGCGCGGTTGGCCGGTTGAAGGGAATCCCGCTCCTGCGCGTCAGGAACATGAGACAGGTGATGCTGGTCGCCGCCGACCACACGGTCGGAACCGGTGAATATCTCTATCCCCTCTACGTCAGCCAGTTGGGCCAGGGAAGGATCGTGGGCATCGGCTACACGCAGGGCAGGGACGTGCCCCCGGAATTGGAGGCCGCCCATCACGGCCGATTCTATATTCATTGCGTCGAGTGGCTGGCCGGCAAGCCCCTGAATTGAGAGCGGAGTTCAACATGATGAGCATTGGCAAACTTGTCGGTCTGACGTTCGTCATCGCGCTGGCGATGATTGGCGGAATTTCCGTGGCGCAGCAGACCCAGCCCGCCGCGACAATGCCCGCCGCCGTTTCGCCCCCCGCGATTTCCTCTCCCGTCGCGCCCCTGAGCGCCGATGAGCTTCCCGATTCTGTCCTGCACGGGGACCTTCTTGCCGTCGTGGTCCTCGATCTCAAGACCGGCGACAAGACGGCGTGGAACAACGCGATGATGGTGATCTCCGGCGGCAGGCCCACGACCCGCCCGCTTGGACCCAACGATCCGCTGCCGTTGGGGCTCGATCAATCCATCGGACCGTTTTTCAACATGGGCGCCGAGCGCGTTTGCGTCGGCGTCGCCGTCGCCAACGGCAACCAGGAGGCGACCGTGGCCATCCGCCTGCCGGCCGGCGCCAGCGACACCCTGGCCGTCAAATGGCTCCATCAGAACGCCAACGCGGCGAAGATCGATCACGACGGCCAATGGATCGTCGCGCAGCTCGACTCCAATAATCCCGTCAGGATCACTGCCCCTCTCAGCCCCCAGGCCGATGACGTTCGCCAGGACCTCAACTGCTGGGGCGAGGACGTCCCGCTGAAAATTCTTTATCTGACCTCCGACCCGGTAAGGAAACAACTGACGCGTGGCGGCCCGCCGCCGGACGCGATCGCGCCCATGGTCTCCCTATTCTGGAGCGCCAAATACCTCTTCATCGGGGCAATGCTCGGCGCCGATCCGAAAGTCCACATTCGCTGGGTCGCGCCGGACGACGATGGCGCGGCCGCCGTTATCAAGGGCTTTGCCGAAGCGCGCGCGAAGCTCAAACAGCCGAACAACGGCACCGGCATCCCCCTGGCCTTTGTGCAGGTCCTGGACCAGATTCAACCCGTTCAACGGCAAAACGTCGCGCAGGTATCACTCGGAGAAAAAGATTTGGCGAACGTCTTCGCGGCGGTGCTGGCCGCCTCGATGTCCGGCGGGGGCGGTCAGGGAGGGCAGGCCGCGCAGACCCCCGTCGCCGCCGATTGGGCCCCGACCGATCCCGGCGTCGATGCCGCGTCGGCGCAGATGCGGCTGATCCTTTCCGCCATCGCCGAATACGATCAGCAAAACCACGCCCTTCCCGCGACGCTCGACGATCTGACAAAAGCCAGGCTCGTCCCCGGTCCCGAGATCTTCCACAACCCCCGCACCGGCAAAGACAACGGATTCGTCTATGCCAAACCCGCCGCCGCCAGACTGGCCGACATTGCTAATCCCGAAAAGACCGCGATTCTTTTCGAGGAAAAAAATGGCAACGCCGATGAAACGGGGCTTGTGGGATATGCCAACGGGAAAGTGGCGATGGGGAAGTGAAATTGGAAGTTGCGAGTTGCGAGTTGTGAGTTGCGAGCGAATTCGAATGGCTTGTTTTCACTCGCAACGCGCAACTTGCAACTTCCCCTTCTTTTGACGCCCGCCCCCCCGGCGGCTAAAAACAGGGCATGTCCGCTCCCGATCCGCTCGATGCTCTACGCCTGAAAATCGACCAGCTTGATGAGCAGATCGTCGAGCTGCTCAACTCCCGGGCGCGCGTGGTGGTCGAGATCGGAAAACTCAAGCAATCGCAGGGCGCGCCCATCTACGCCCCCGACCGCGAAAAGGCCGTGCTGGAACGCGTCCGGCTCCTCAACCACGGCCCGCTTTCGGACCGCTGCCTCGACGCCGTCTACCGCGAAGTCATGAGCGGCAGCTTCGCCCTGGAAAAACCCCTTCGCATCGGATTCCTCGGCCCCGAAGGGTCCTTCAGCCATGCCGCCTCCGCCGCCAAATTCGGCTCCAGCGTCGAGTACGTCCCCCTCAGCGCCATCCCCGCCGTCTTCGAGGAGGTCATCCGCGGCCACGTCGATTACGGATTGGTCCCCGTCGAAAACAGCATCGGCGGCGGTATCGTCGATACCCTCGACGCTTTCCTCAGCAGTTCCGCCAAAATCTGCGCGGAAGTATTGCTCACCGTCCACCACAATCTCCTGGCCAATCATCCTTGGGAACAAATCGAAAAGATTTATTCCAAGGCCGAGGTCTTCAGCCAATGCCGCAACTGGCTCAGCGCCACCGCCAAGGACCGTCCGACGATCCCCACGGAGAGCACGACCGCCGCCGCCCAACTGGCCCGCGACCAGGCCGGCGTCGCCGCCATCGGCTCCCAGCAGGCCGCCGAGTTGTATGGCCTGCACATTCTTTTCGAGAACATCGAGGACAATCCCGACAACATGACGCGATTTTTCGTGATCGGCCGCGAGGCCGCCCGCCGCACCGGCGATGACAAAACCGCCATCATGTTCACCACCGCCCACAAGCCCGGCGCCCTGGCCGAGGTGCTGGACGTATTCAAAGAGAACGGAATCAATTTGACGGACATTGAAAAGCGTCCGAGCCGCAAGGTGAATTGGGAATACTATTTTTTCATCGACGCCCAGGGCCACGCCGACGACCCCGCCATGAAAACGGCAATCGAACAGGCGAAGAAACATTGCTTGCAACTCACCGTGCTGGGGAGTTATCCGAGGGGAGATTAATGAAAGCGTTTTTTACGGTCCATCCCGGCGAGTTTCTTGTTGGCGACTACATTACACAGCACCTCAAGTTTGATGTCTGGGTGCCGGCTAAGGATACCGGAGTTGATTTGCTCCTTACGCCGCGCGGGAAGTCAAATCGCGCGATCAAGCTTCAAGTTAAATTTTCGCGAAGCTACGATGACGATGCGGCCAAATTTAAGGATTTTGTAGCCACAGGCTGGTATACCCTCGACCGGGAAAAAATTGGGAAGAGCGAAGCCGTTTATTGGGTTTTCGTGATCGCGGATTTTCGTAAAAAAGCGCAATTCCTGATTGTCCCAGTCGCCGAACTTATGAAGCGGATTCGTGGTCGCGGCCACAAATGGAATTTGTATTTAACGGTATGCGGCAAGAAAATAAAGGCGAAATGTTTCGATACGCGAGATCTGAGTGACGAAGAGCGAGTCGAACTGTTTGCGGACGGTCCTGTTAGTTTGGAACGGGACTACACGTCATTTCTCAATAAGTGGACACTTTTGGATTAATCTGGAAGCCGCCATTTTCGATAGTCGGGCTTTCAACTCAAGCGTCAATGTCCGCGGTGCCGTCACCGAAGAACGGGAGAAAGGGGATCAGGTTCCCTTCTTCAGTAAGGGAATCCGACGCCCTCCTCCGATTTATCATCCGCCTGTGCCGTGCCGACGCTTGGCCGGCGGCGCGACCAGTTTTAGCCCGAGCTTTTTCCGCAGACCGTTTGCCAGGCGGTTGGATTTTTTCACATGTCCGCGCATGTCTCCCGCATGCTGCCTGGCGATCTTCTCGCGAACCAACCTAACATCGTCTACGGCGGTCGCCACGACTTTGGGTTTAGCCATTTTGGTAAAATACGGTATAATGAGAGCTATGTCATCGCCGGAATTATTCAAAGAAGCTCGGCATCTTCCAGTCGCCGAGCGGCTCGAATTGATTGACCAATTGATCGACTCCGTCGAAACTGACTCCGCTCAAACCCTTTCCCCTGAACTCGAATCCGAACTGGATCGCCGATATCGCGCGTTTTTGGCCAGGCCCGACGAAGGCGAACCCTGGGAAGTTGTGCGGGAAAAAATTCAAAGGAATCTGGATGCGGCGAGAACTCGTCGTCAGGCCTGAGGCAAGCGCCGACGCGATGGAGGCGAGCCGTTGGTATGACGAGCGCGTTAATGGCTTGGGGACCCGGTTTCTCAATCAACTAAACACACCGATGTCTTCAATTCGCCAGTCGCCGTCGAGCTATCCGGTTTATCGGGGTGAAATTCGACGGATCCGCATGGCTAGGTTCCCCTACGCCGTTTTCTTTGCGGCCGCGGAGTCTCGGGTTGTCGTACTGGGAATCTTCCACCTCTATCGCGATCCCCGCCTGCTCCGAAAAATGCTCCGTCAACGAAAATAAAAAATCGGCTCGACTCGACATTATGCCGAGCATGCCTTCGGGTTTTCAAGAGGGACGTCGTAGCTGTCTCCACGAATGGGCGCGGCGAGTTTTGGCTCCAACTGAAGCCTGCGCTTGCGCGATCCCCGCGACGGCATAAACGACAGATACAAAAATATCATCCCCACCGTCAGGATTCCCCAGCCCATGTCCGGGTGCATGGCCTGGAGATATTGCAGCATGGTCTGGCCGCTCTCGGGGGAAAAAATGCGGGGGAAGGCCCTGGAGAGATTCTGGCCGAAGCCGGCGAGGTCGGCGGTGTGCCAATCCAGCATGCGGACCGTGTGCATGATGGCGCTGAAGAGGGTCAGGGAAAACCCCAGCAGGGCCATGCCGACGCTGTCCCCGATGCAGCACGCGGCGGCCCCGGAAGCATAGAGAAGATATCGCTCCTGGATTTGAACGGGGAAGAGGAAGAACATGATCCACGGCGTGACCAGCGCGACCAGCATCCGGCGATCGTTGCGCCGCGCCTGCAAACCAATGGCGATCCCGCTGAGAACCAGCATCACTCCATAGATCGAATCGAAGAGCATTTTGGCGGTGACGTCGAGATTGGCCGCGGGCCACCAACTTTTGGCGGCGACGAAGCCGGGCCAATGTCCATGCATGGCCGGCAGGGTGAAGGCGATTTGATCGACACTGCGGTCCCAGCCGAACCGCAGTTGAAAGATCGCCGGCAGGTTGCTCGCCGGGCCGGTGACCATGTAGGGCCAGTGAATGCTGCCATAGGTGATCGAGCAATCCCACCATCCCGTGCCGCCGTGGAAGAGGCCGATGCAGGAGAGCAGTCCCCCGGCGGCGACCGCGGCGAGAAGGTACGGCATATTCCGCGGGCGCAGCAGCAATGCCGACGCCGCCACCGCCAAGCCGGCCAAAAGGCCCAGATGCCAACTCGATCGGTTTTGCGGCAGAAGCCACGGCCAGTACACCATGGCCGCGATGAAGATCGCGGCGGCGGCGATCCACGTCCATCGGGAACGCAAAATCGCTTTCCATCGGGAGGAAGAAGGCTCGGCCGGGGCCGGCATCAGGATTCGCAGCAGCCACGGCACCGTCGCGGCCGCGATCAGCATTTCAAAAAGCCAGATGGCCGCGGGAACGTCGAACTTGCGCGGGACCGCGAAAAGATCGGGTGGGTATTGTGCAACCGACATGCCGGCCTGGATGTCTTGAAGGGCCGCAAGCCGATCGGGCGGAATGTAGCTCACCAGCCATCCCGACGCGATCGCCGCCATGCCCAAACCCATTCCGCAAATCCATCGCAACGCTCCGCCATATCGTCCCTGCACCAGCGGCCAGATGACGAAGATCGGCGAGATCGAAAGCATTTGCCCCTTGAAGTTGACGCCAATGGCGACGGCCACGCCCGCCGCGAACCACCAATCCAGGCTGGCCAGCAGGCAGGCGGCCAGATAACACGGCACGACCCAGGAATCCCATTGGAACCAGGCGTGCGCGCTGATGAGGATGTCGAGGCTGAACCAGATGCACAGCGCGGCGACGACCCCTTGCCAGACGCCGTGAAAATGCCCGCGCTCTTCGCCGGCGCTTCCGCGGAGGACCCAAAGCCACGTCAGGAAAAATGCGCAGATCGCCGCGATGCCTTCCAAAACGGTGTTGAACCACAGCACGGGCCGGTTGAACTCGTACGGCCGCTGCCATTCGCTATCCCAATCGCCGGGTTCGGGCGGATGATTCGCGCGTATCCATGCGCCCCACTGGTCCATCACCAGCAACCGCAACGGCCCGTAATCCAGCCACGGAACCCACAGGCTGTTCTGCCACTCCGGCACCTGCGGGTCCATCTTGTCGTATTGATTCAAAAATCCTTCCGGCCCGCTGGCGACCAATCCCCAATAGACGCCGCGAGAGGTATCGTCGGTGAAGCGAATCGGATCGGCGATGTCAAACACCCACCGGCGAAGGCGCAGTCCTTGGCGAATCGACAGTGCAAGGACAAGGGCAATGAGGAGCCAGCCGATCGACCGCAAAGCGTAAACGCGCCAGCGGCGCCCGGATGTCCGTTGCGGCGAATCGGCCGATGGCTCGACAACCGGCGTTTCGCTTGTCGTCGCGGGGAATGATTCCATGGCGGGAAGTATATCAGCAGGCGGTTGTGCCAAGAACGCCGACGCGCCATGCGGCATTTCACCGCATCTGGTTTGATCATTGCATTTGCCCAAGCCGCGGGGCAAAGGCATAGTTGAGTTGCACCAGCATGATAAAGGCAATGCTCCAATACGTGCTGAATATGCACAGTGATGCGCCCAGCGCGTAAAGCGTTTGGGCGATCATGATTCGCCGGCATATCGCCGCCCGCCCTTGGGCCGATAATTCCTCTTTCACCAGGCCCGCCCGCGTCGCACGCCCCCAGGAAAAATAGAGCATTACGCCCAGCAGTAGTGTATTGCCCCAATAGGCCAGCAACGCGGTCCGGAACGTCAGGTACTTCACCAGTAGCCTGGTTGAAAACGGAAGCAGCGTCACTGGAAACAGAAACCCAAGGTGTATCCAAGTCAGATGCCGGTCCGAGCGGATCAAATGGCTCAGTTGCGTTTGTTGCCCGACCCAGAAAATCCCCAGCGTGATGAAACTCATCAGGTACACGAGCAGGTCCGGACCCATTCCCCCCAGCGCCCGCAATAGTTCCGCTTCGCGGCTGACATGAATGTCCGGAACGCGCACGTCCAGCAGAAGCAGCGTCATCGCCACCCCGAAAATGCCGTCGCTCAAGGCCTCCAGCCTGGCCACGCTTTGACCCGCAAGCCGGTTGTACGCCGTGTTCATGGGCCTTCGCCTTTATTGGACCGTCACCTCGTCATTGAGAATCCGCATCCCCTCCACCTCTCGCAGGCCGCTTCGCACCTTGGCGTTGAGGATAAAATGCACTTCGGGGAAACGATACAGCTTGACGATCGTCCGGCCCGGGCCAAGCTGCGTCACCAGTCGCTCCTGCCGCGGCTGACCGGGGTAGACGACGAATGCGTTGTAACTGATCGGCTTGTCGCCGTAGTTGCTGATCGTCTGCTGTACGACCAGGTCGTCCTTGTCGCGCAGCGCCAGCGTGCGCATGCCCACGTCGCTGAGGCCCAGGTTCACGGTCACCGGCACGTTGAACGTCGCGTTGCGGTCCGACTGAACCTGGAACTGGGCGGTGATCGTCTTGGCCCCGGCAAAGCTGTTATACGGAAATTCGATCGTCAACTCGTGCTCGAACGCCTCGCCGGGGTTCAGCGTGAAGTTGAAGACCGAAGGCGTGAGCAACCACCCCGGCGGGGGAACGAGTTTCACCGAGCCGGCAATCGTCGCCTGACCGGGATTGGAAAAGCGGATGTGGCGAACGTGGGGCTGGAAGCTGGATTCCAGCAGCGGCTTGTCGATCGCGACGCTGGCGCGCATCTGCGCCGTCGCGCTGTCGATATCCACCAGGAAAAACGGCATCGGCCCCACGTCCAGCGCCACCGCCTCGGATTTCGACCGGTCCGACAGAATCAGCGGCGTCGTGTTTCCCCACAAGTCCACCCGCTGCGGATGCTCCCCCAGGTTCAATGCCAGCGGCTTGACGCCGTTGTCCAGCCCCCGGCTCCAGATCACCATCAACCCCTGTCCATTGCGATCGAAGAGAAATGCATCGACGTTGCTCGCGTTGGGAACTTTCCCGCGGTACGTCGCTCCCGATAGCTGCGACAACAGCGTCCGGATAATCAGGAGCAATTCCTTCGGCTGCGGCGTGACGTGCGCGGAGGCTTCGCCTTCCGTCGCGGAGGCTTCGCCGTCCGAGGGCACGGTGAACGGCAGCGGCAGGTCGATCCGGCTGGCGCCCCCGGCCAGCGCGTACACCACGCGCTGGGCCAGGTCCCGGATTTGAACTTCCCGCCCGTAACTGTCGTCGAGCAATTGCAGGCTCAACGACAGATTGTGCCCCTCGTGCCCGCGGATGTCCTGGATGTACAGCGGCAACTGCGAAGGCAACACGTCCGGCGAAATGGACAGCGCCACCGTCGCCGGCAGGTCACCGCTCAGGTCGTACCATGCCGGCCACGGCATCGCCAGGTCGGGCTTTACCACCATCTTGGCGAATTCGGAATAGAGCAGGTCGTACACCTTCCGCATCTGGGGCTTCTGCGAAAAATCCGCCGCGTCATCGTCGGCGCCGAATTGCCACCGATCCAGATGATTCGCGTGCCGCGCCACCAGATATGACAATTCCCCCCGCCACGTTTCCGGCGCCGCTGCGGCCAGCTTCGTCCAATCGCTGCCGCCGATTTTTGCGGCCAGTTCCGGCGGCACCGCCGTCAGACACGCCGTCGGCGTGATCCCGTTTTTCGCAAGCTGTTCCAGCAGGGCGTCGAACCCGGCCGGATCGACCCGCTCCACGTCGCCGCGCGAGTTCCACACCGACAGCTTCACCCGTCCCGCCGCCAGGATCCCCAGCAAATCCGGCAGTTGCGACCATCCCTCCATCGGAAGGTCCGTCGCGATCACCCCGAATCGCGGATCGGGCTGATACGTCGTCTCGTCGTCCGCCAGCCGGACGAATTGGATTTCCTGCCGCCCGACCAATTGACCCCGGCTGGTCATCACCAGCGCCGCGTCGTACCAGCCCGGCGCCAGCTCTGGAAGCGCCACCAGCATCTGTTTCAACCCCGGCCCCAGGTCCTGCGCGCTGCCCAGGTCCAGCGCTCCGCTATGTTGATAGATCACCGCGTGGCCCGCGTCGCTGACGATCAATTGCCCCGCCAGATCGTCCGTGAATCGGTCGTTCACCAGGACCGAAAGCTGAAGCGGATCGCTGTGGCGGAAGACGTTGCCGGCGTGTGTGGAACTGAGCGTCACCTCCGGCACTTGCGAGATGGTCAGATCGTCAAACCACGCCGAGCCGTAAATGTCCTCGTCGAACAGCGTTTTTTCCCCCGGCTTGCTCGGGGCGTAGAGGCTCGGCTGAACCAGTTCAAGCTGCACCGCCAGAAACGCCGCCGAACGATTCCGCGCCGATACTTCCAGCGACAACTCGTGCCAGGGTTCGCCTTCCATTTTCGCCGCGTACAGTTCGGACTGGCGGGTGGAGTCCGTGATGGCATTCCCATCCTGGTCCGTGAAATACGCCGTGATTCGGGCGCGGGCATGCGGCAAAACCGTGGTCCGCACAAAGCAATCGACGCGGTAATGGCCGCCTTGGCGGATCGGAACCTGCCGCGGGTCATAACGATAGATCAACGATCCCCCGTTGAGATCGAACCGGAAGCTCCATTGCCCGCCATGCGCCGCGTCATCCGCCAGCTTGCCGTTGACGTAATCGGGCAGCCCCGGCCCGCCGAGCTTGGTCCAGTGCATGGGCAGGTCTTCCATGTTCCCCAGCCGCCGTTCCTCGAAGTCCACCGACTTCAGGATGCGCCCGGCATGCGCCGGCCCGGCCGTCAGAAAAGAGGCCAAAAGACCCACGAAAATGGAGAACCTGCGGGCAATCATGGTCCGATAACCCTATTATCGGCCGATTGCGTGGGGGACATGAGCCTTGTCGGCGCATGGCGGCGTGTCGGAGGCAAGTTTCCAAATCGTTGTCCCGGAAACCCGGCGGGCGGGCATGGAACCTTTCGATGAGGCCAGTGATGTGTGAGGCGGCGGATACCGATGACGGGACGTTGCTCGCCGCGTTTGCACGCGGTGGGTCGGAGCCGGCCTTCCGTTCGCTCGTCGAGAGACATTCCGGATGGGTTTATGCGGCGGCCTTTCGGCAACTAAGGGATACGCACTTGGCCGAAGATGCGACCCAGGCGGTGTTCGTGCTCTTATGCCAACGAGCGAAAAAAATGAAGCCCCACCAGAAGATTTCGGGCTGGCTATTCCTGGCGCTGGGGTACACGGTAAAGTCGATCTCGCGGTCTCGGCGGCGAAGGCGGCGGCACGAAAATTTGGCCGCCCTCGAGCGACCGACGTCTTACGCGCCGCCGCCGCTTGCCGACGACCTGGATGCCGCGGTGACCCGGCTTTCAGAAAACGATCGGGTTGCGATCCTCCTGCGGTTTTATCAGGGGATGGATTTTGGCGCGATGTCGCGGGCGCTGGGAATTTCCGACGAGACGGCGAAAAAGCGCGTTGCCCGGGCGATCGCGCGGCTGCGGGAACGATTGGGAGCCGCAGTCTCGGCCGACAGTCTGGCGGCCGCTTCGGCATTCGGCGCTCCGGCAGCCTCGGCGGCGATCAGCGCGCACGTGAGCCACGTGGCCCTGAGCACCGCCGGCGGCGCGCCGGTTCCAGCCGGCGTTGCTCCGGCACTGAAAGGCGCGGTTTATCTCATGGCAATGACGAAAAGTAAAATCGCGGCGCCCCTGGCGATTATCGCGTTGCTGATGTCGACAGGCGTCGGAATAGTCGGGTGGAGGACGTTGATCGCTCCGGCCGAGCCGAATGCGGCGAACGTGACGCCTTTGCCCGCCACTTCAACCACGCCGCCGACGTTTCAGCAGGCCTACGGGCTGCAAGGCAACGAGGTGATTCGTCGCGTGACGCCGCCGTATGTCAAGGCGAGGATGGATTTCCTTCGAAAGATCAATCCGCAACAGGCGCGGATATCGCCGGAATTTCCAGGCGGATTGATGATTTACGCGCGAAATGGGAGGTTTCAACTGCGGCAATATAGGGGGATGGATTTTTATCTCGAAGACCTGATCCGAATGGTGCTAAACGTTGACCGGCAGGATTGGGTGGAGGATGCGTCCCTGGCATACGCGGCCATCAAGGGGGATTTTGTCGTCAATGCGGACGCGAGCGAAGAACAAAAGCGTATTGCCCTGGGAAAGGTGATCGGGGAAGCGGTCGGCGGCACGGTGACGTTCACGTTCCGGGACGTCGTGCGGCCCGTGATTGTTTTTCGCGGAAATTGGAAGGCCAGGAATCCCGATGGGACGCTTTGGGATGCAAACCGTGGCGATCAGGATATTCAGCTTTATGGCGAAAATTTGGATCGTGGACCTCTACATAGCGGTGAAAGCAGCGGAACAATCGACGAGTTTTGCAATGCGCTGGCATTTTGGATTTCCGAACCGGCGGTGATTCAAGCGTCCGGAACGCCCGCAAAATTGTCGTGGGACGAAAACTCGTTTGGCGACGGGAGCCCGGAAAACCGGTATCGCGCAGTCGACGTGAACTTGGTTTGCACGCACGTTGCGGAACAAACCGGATTATCCTGGACGCAGGAGATGCGGAGGACGAGAACATTGTTTATTGAGCGGGGGAAATGACGGCGGACGGTTTGGCGATATTCGCCGCCGCGATCGACCAGCACGCCGTTGCGATCACGAAATAATAATAGTTGGCGAACGCCTGCTTGTTGAACGCGAAAAACAGCAGGTGCACCAGCGCCACCGCGGCCGCAAACCCGGCTGGCGAGCTGGCCACCCGCCGCAAACACACGGGAACCATCACCACCAGCGGCACCAGGGATATCCAGATCGGCAGCGTTAGTCCGGGGAAATGGTTGCGAATCAAAACCAGGTAGCTCAGCGCATCATTCCGGAACGGCTGGAGAAGCTGGAAGACAAACACCGCACGGATGAATTCGTGCGCGTTCCAGAGAAGGAACGGCAGATTGATCGCCGCGACCACCAGGCCCGCCTTGACCAAAACCCTTCCCACCATCCTCCAATGATTCGGCCCCTGGACGATCAACGGCAACAGCGGCAGCGGGAGGATCGTGTATTGCTTGGTCGAAAAATACAGCCCCAGCGCGTATGGCACGGCCTTCGGCCAGCGGCACAGGCAGAACATGACAAACGAAAACGTCAAGACGAGCAGCGGTTCCGTCCACGCCAGGTCCAGAACGTAAATGGACCTGGACATCAGCAGCAGCATGGTCGCCGCCAGCGCCGCCACGCGGCCTGGCCGCGCCCCGGCGATCAAGCCCGCCGAAAGTCCCATCGCCGCCAGATCCGAATATCGAACGTCCCCACCCAGTAAATACCCCGGCATCGTCAGCAGCAAACTCAGCGGCGGATACGGAAACCCCACGGTCAGAATCCCGTGCGAATCCACCACTCCGGCTCCGTAATAGGGCGTCCCCGGCGGATAGACGCTCGGATATCGGAACGCGTACGGATTCAGCCCGTGCCGCAGCGCCCAGCAGCCGTTCATCTGAAACATGAACACGTCGATTCCGGGATCCTTCGAGTGATAGTTGAACGCGATATACCCAGCCACGCAAAACGCCAGGACCATCATCACCATCAGCGGCAACCGCAGCCCGCGCAACCTGGCGAGTTGCAGCAATCCCAGAAATCCCACCGTGGCAAACGCCAGCGTGATCTGCGCGTCGCTGCCCACCCGTCGCAATAAAAAATACGTCTCGATGGCAACGCAAACCGCCAGCAGCACCGGCAACCAACGCCGACATAATCTTTCCACGCTCGGCAAACGCGGCCCGACGACCCCCGCCACGCACAACACCACGCTCACCGTCACCCAAAAGATCGCCTCGTCGCAGTAGTCTCCATCTTTGACGTCGACGGCATACCCCAGCGCCACGGCAAACAGCGCCAGCGCGGCACAAGTCGACGCCTGATCCTCTCCGTGAGAAATGGAAATCAGACCGCCTCGCGGTGGATTGCCGCCGGCTACGCCCATGCCGCTGCTTCCCGTCATCGGTGTCATGTATAACCCTCCAAGCCCACGGATAGCAATCCGTGGGTTCCCTTCACCGCGGACTGCTAAAGTCCCCGCCCCGGCGATTCGATGGAGGGGATGAGGTTTACTCGATGAAGCCGAAGGAAAATCCCGAGCAGCAGTCCGTTCCCGCCAAAACCAAGGCCGGTATTACCGGACTCCAATCCGATGTTCCCGCTTTGAACCAGCGAAAGCCCGGCCCGGATCGCCGCCAATCGGTTCTCGACCGCCGCACCGGCCTTGAACGTCGCCAGAAGACGCTGTCCGAATCCGGCCACACCGGCTCCGAGCGCCGCGTCGCCCAACGCCGCGCTTCCACCGGACTTGAACGCCGCCGTGGCCCCGGCCGCAGGCTTTCCGACGACCGCCGCGCCGCCGAGGAGGGCGAGATGACACCCGAGCAATTCGAATTCGTCATGGCCATCGAAACCTACAAGAAGGTCAACAAGCGAATGTACCCCACCTGGACCGAGGTGTTGGAAGTGGTCCAGCAATTGGGATATCGCAAGGTGGCCCAGCGCAACATCCAAATGGACAATGTCCCGGAACCGAATTTGGCCAAGGTGGCCTGACGGCAAACAGGTTCAATTCCGCGGCAGCACGTCCGCAACCGCCATCCGCCCCGTAATCCATCTTGTTTACAGCGATGCCGCGCTGGGCTTTCCCCAACCATTCTTGCATATTTCGCCAATGTTTGCCGGCCATCCGGGTAGCCAGGACGGTCCGGACGAAACTTCGATGCCCGACTGCAAAATTTATTGATGTCGATTTTCGCCACCTCGTTTTCGCAAACCGCGAATTAAATTAGGAACATTGGAGGCATTGGAGCCTTTTCAAGCAATGCATGCCGATTCGGGGCTGCTAGGCGTCGTCAAACCGCTTTGGCCTCGCGAGGGGTGCCATCAGGCGGTACAATCTAGGCCGCTGTTATGCTTCACGACATCTACGAGTCTCCCTTGGCCACCAGAAACGCCAGCCAGGAAATGCTGCGGCTCTTCTCGCCGCGACATAAGTTCGGCCTTTGGCGTCGGCTATGGTTGGAATTGGCACGCTGTCAACGCGAATTGGGACTTGCCCGCATCACGCCCAACGCCCTGGCGGAAATGGAAAAAACCTTGGACGACATCGACTTTGCCAAGGCGGAGGAGTGGGAAAACCGCCTGCGGCATGATGTTATGGCGCATGTGCATACCTTCGCCGAAGCGGCGCCCGCCGCCCGCGAGATCATTCACCTTGGCGCAACCAGCCAGTACGTCGTCGACAACGCCGACCTCATCATCATGCGCGAGGCCATGACGCTGCTCGCCGGCCGACTCGCCGCCACCATCGACGCGCTTGGCCGCTTCGCCTTGCAGTGGAAGGACTTACCAACCCTCGGCTATACCCATTTCCAGCCCGCCCAGCTCACCACCGTCGGCAAGCGCGCCATCCTTTGGGCACAAGAGTTCGTCATGGATCTTGCCGAATTGGAGCATCGCATCGCCACCCTCCAATTCCGCGGCGTCAAGGGCACTACCGGAACGCAGGCCTCTTTCCTGACTTTGTTCGATGGAGACCATGCCAAAGTCGAAGCGCTTGACCGTCTGATAACCGAAAGATTCGGATTTTCCGGCGTTTTTTCGGCAACCGGCCAGACGTATTCGCGGAAACTCGATGCCCAGATCGTGTGCGTTCTTGCCGGCATAGCCGGCAGCGTCCATAAATTCAGCAACGACGTGCGCCTTCTGGCCGGCCTCAAGCAGATCGAAGAGCCTTTCGAAGACGAGCAGATAGGTTCCAGCGCGATGGCTTACAAGCGAAACCCCATGCGCTGCGAACGGGCGACGGGCTTGGCCAGGTTCGTCATCAGCCTTGCCTCCTCTCCGCTACAAACAGCGGCAGAACAGTGGTTTGAGAGAACCCTCGATGATTCCGCCAACAAGCGGCTCTGCATTCCCGAAGCTTTCCTGGCCACCGATGGCTGTCTCTTGATTACCACCAACGTCGCACGCGGATTGGTCGTCTATCCGAAAACCATACAAGCTTCTGTTTTGGCTGAGCTTCCGTTCATGGCCACCGAAGAGATTTTAATTGCCGGTGTTCGTGCCGGCGGCGATCGGCAGACTCTACACGAGATCATCCGCCGACACTCGCAAGCTGCCGGAATGCAGGTGAAGGAACTCGGCCAACCGAACGACTTGCTTCAGCGTCTGGCCCACGAGCCGGCACTAGCTGGAATCGACCTCAACACGCTAATGGACCCGGCAAAGTTTATCGGTCGCGCGCCCCAGCAGGTCGAACGATTTTATACCGAAGTGATAGCCCCGATTTGCGGCAAGTATAAGGCTTATCTCTGTCAAAACATGGACTTACGCGTCTAGGAAATCCGGGAAACCCACGCCGTTTACATCGCCTGGAAATCGGGGAATTTATTTTAACCCTTTTTGGTCGATTTTATCGAAGTGAGAATAACCAGTTAGCATTTTCAACGTTGTATTCCTCAAAAGCCGGGGTATTCTGTATACGGTCCGGTGTGGGAAATGCATATGGAATTACAAACAGCCAGCGGCCTTAACAGCGTCCATCCATCGCTTGATCACTCGCAATTGGTGGGTGAATCACCTTCGATGTCGGACGTAAAACAAACGGCTCTTGATCTTGCCCCCCGTCGCTCCACGGTGATGATCCTTGGAGAAACGGGCAGCGGCAAGGAAATGCTCGCGCGATACATCCACAGCAACTCGCCGCGCGCCGAGAAGCCATTTATCCCGGTCGATTGCTCCTCCCTGAGCGACACGCTGTTCGAGAGCGAGTTGTTCGGCCACGTCAAGGGCGCCTTCACCGGCGCTACCCGCGATTCGCTCGGCTTCATTCGCGCCGCCGATGGCGGAAGCCTCTTCCTCGACGAAATCGGTGAGCTCACCCTCCATCTTCAGGCCAAGCTCCTCCGCGTTCTTCAGGAAAAGTGCGTCGTTCCCGTCGGTGATTTCCGGGCCCGTCCGGTGGACATCCGCGTGATTTCCGCCACCAACAAGCAACTCGACGGCATGGTCCGCGAGGGCGCCTTCCGGCAAGACCTGTTTTTCCGGCTCAACGTCGTCGTCCTGAAGCTTCCGCCGCTCCGCGAGCGGCGGGCCGACATCATCCCCCTGGCCGAGCACTTCCTCAAAACACAGGCCGATCTCTACGGAGAATCCGTCAAGCATCTTGCTCCGCAGACGATCTCCCTGCTCCAGGAATACGGCTGGCCCGGTAACGTGCGCGAACTCGCCAACGTCATGGAACACGCGCACGTCATTGCCGCCGGCTCGCAAGTCACCCTCGAGGATTTGCCGCCGCGCTTGCAGGCCGCCGGGGGTGTGGACGCCCCGGAGGACCTCAGCCTCCAGGACATCGAACGCTGCACCATCGCCAAGGCGCTGAAGAAGATGAATTTCAACAAGGCGGCGGCCGCCCGACTCCTCGGCATCAATATCCAGCGGCTCAATCGCCGGATCATCCGGCTGAATATCCGCGTCCCGGAGCATCAGCAGTAAGATCTCAAGGAACTCCTCCGCTAAAGAAACGCCCGCGACATCTCCGCGGGCCTTCTTTTTTATGGGCCTTCCTTTTATTTGCAGTTAAGACTCCCCGCTCGTACCTTGGCCGCGCGATATGAGCGACGTAACGATCTCCCCCGTCACCCGCCCCTTTGCCGCCACGATCACTCCACCAGGCTCCAAGAGCATGACCAATCGCGCCTTGGTCCTGGCCGCGCTGGCGACCGGGCCGAGCACCCTCTCCAACATCCTGTTCGCCGATGACACCCGCGTCATGTTCGAGGCGCTGGGGCAACTCGGTTTCGATCTGGACGTTAACCAGCCCAATCGCTCCGTGACCCTCATCGGCAGGGCGGGCGCCATTCCCTTCCCGGCCGCCAAACTCCTCTGCGGAAACTCCGGCACCACGCTCCGTTTCCTGACCGCTCTTTGCGCCCTCGGCAGAGGCGAATACATCCTCGACGGCGTCGCACGCATGCGCCAGCGCCCGATCGGCGAACTGTCCGACATGCTCCGACACCTCGGCGTCCGCACCCGCTATCTCGAACAACCCGGCTTCCCCCCGATCCTGGTCCATGCCGATCAATTGCCCGGCGGACTCCTGCTCGCCGGCGCCGCCCAATCCAGCCAATTCCTCTCCGCCATCCTCATGGTCAGTCCTTACGCCCGCCACGAAGTCCGCGTCGATCTGATCGAGCCGCAGACAAGCTGGCCCTACGTCGCATTGACCATGCAGATGATGGACGCCTTCGGCACAATCCCCGAACTGGTGCGCGATCCCGCCACCGGCCAGCCCAAACGCATCATCATCCCCCAATGGAAATATTCCGGCCGCACTTACGTCATCGAGCCGGACGCCACCAACGCCTCCTATTTCCTCGCCGCCGCCGCCATCCATCCCGGCTCGAAGGTGACGGTTCACGGCCTGGGCCGCCACAGCCTGCAAGGCGACGTCGCTTTCGCCGATGTCCTTCGCCGCATGGGCGCCGCCGTCGCCGTCGAGAACGATTCCATCACCGTCACCGGCCCCAGTGAACTGAACGCTGTCGACGTGGATCTCTCCCCCATGCCCGACACCGCCCAGACCCTTGCCGTCGCCGCCCTCTTCGCCAACGGCCGCACCGCGATCCACGGCTTGGGAACGCTCCGCGTAAAGGAAACCGACCGCCTGGCCGCCCTGACCAACGAGCTGACCAAGCTCGGCGCGGCCGTCTCCATCGAGGCCGACAGTTTGCAAATCGATCCCCCCGCAAAACTTCGCGCCGCCGAGATCGCCACCTACGACGATCATCGCATGGCCATGAGCTTTGCCCTCGCCGCCACAAAATCCCCCGGCATCGTCATCAAGGACGCCGAATGCGTGAACAAGACCTATCCCGATTACTTCGACGATTTACGCAAAGTGCTGGATGTGGCGTAGAGCCGACGTGCTGCCATGGAAACGCTCCGGCCCCTCATGTAAACTGCGCCATTCGCCAATGCCAAGAGCATTCGGGAGAGGTGTCCGAGTGGCTGAAGGAGCAGCACTGGAAATGCTGTAGGCGGCTTAAACCGTCTCGGGAGTTCGAATCTCCCCCTCTCCGTTACCGTGCCGAGCAGAATCTTAACGTTCTGCTCGGCCTCACTTTGTGAAAGTTTCTCGATTGTTGACTGCCCCGTTGCCCTCAAATTGCCCTCAACGGCCGCAGTTTCCGGTTTCAATTCTGGTGCGCGAAAGCCGTCGCCGGCTAGCGCCTCCATCGCTGCCTGACTGTCATTGTCGGTGAGGTGGTAGTAAAGCTGAAGGATGCTGCTGTCACTGTGGCCGAGCCACGCGAGCGCCTTGCGATACGCGACCTGATGATTTGCGCACATGCTCGCGAAGTGATGACGGAACGAATGCAGCTTGAATGCCTTGGCGCCAGCGAGATTCAACGTTCCGCAAAGCTCCTTAACCCGCTTGAGCAATTGCCGTTCGTGGACATCCGGAAAGACCTGATCGCCGTTTTTCGGTAACGCGGCGATAAGCGGCCGGATGCGAGGATGGATCGGCACGAAGCGGGCGTCTTTGTCTTTCGTTGTGCCGTTGCTTCCGCCCAGGCGGACATGGAACATGGCGGCGGGAGCAAGGAGAAGCTTGAGCGGGCTTTGGCGAACGTCCAGCCGCTTTCCAGCTATGAGATGGAACTATTGGAAACAGCCCATGTCGAAATTGACGGAAATGAACGGTTTTTCCGGCTCGCTAAGGCGGTTCTAGGGCCGAACACCTTTGTCGGATTGCTCGGCGAAGCGAAAGGCGACGAATTGGAAGGTCGGCGCCCGAAGAAAACCCCGACCGCCCGTCTGATCTTCCGCATCATGCGGGCGGCGTCAGCCGGGCGTTCGTAGCGAATAGGTGCTGTATCATTTGGCGGGCAACGCCAGCGGTACTCTGTCAATGCGTTTCCTGGTTTAATTTGTCGTAGAACATGGCTAAGTCATCTGCACTTTCGCCACAATTCGGATTGGCGAGAAGGCCGACCACAATCTTCCGCAAATCGTGGTGATACCAACCATCGAGGTCAGCAAGCGTACGGGTTTTCACGTGCGAAAGGAACGCCTTCGCTATAACGGAATGGGATTGACCATTCGTGGTCTTCGAGACGTCGATTAGCATGGTGCGAATATCTTGATTCCCCGTCCACTTTACCGTGATTATTTTGTCAAAGCCCCACGAAAAGGCGAATTCCACAATGGGGCGGTAATCGTCCTCGAGTTCCAATACCCCAAGTCGGAGAAGATGTGCTATCAGCGCCGCAGTAGCGGTCCGCGTCTCTAGGCGATCCGTCCTGACCAAATCTTTCAAGCGGTTAATGATGAGCAAGCGCTGTCCCCGTGACTTGGCATGAAAGTCCTCGGAAGAGAGTTGGGCTAAGGCGCCCAGAATCTCATGGAGTCGTGCATCAGTTAGAAGGTGCGACAAGGGGATGTCGGTTCTGATGGATGCCCGCAGCTCGTCTATAAATAAATCAGTCGTCGCTATCCTTTGCGCGCGATCCTGAATAAGGCATTTCTTAATCAGGTCGTCGATCGTAGGTGGAATTGCCTCGTTTGCATCCGAAAGGTCTTGATATTGGCCTGCGTGGGGTAAATGGGCCGCCAGCACTTCGTATAACGTAATTCCCAGAGAATAAAGATCTGATCGCTCATCTAATGCCAGCCCTTCCGCCTGTTCGGGTGACATATACCCCGGTGTGCCAATAACGCAGCCGTCCGGTGTGAGACGCTTTGCATCATCAACTTTTAGAGCAATTCCGAAATCGACTACGGTCGCCGTTACCTCGTCCGACGATATTATGATGTTGTCGGGTTTTATATCCCGATGGAGAATACCGAGTCGGTGAGCATGGCCGAGTGCGGAGGCGATCTGAATGAACCAGCGCCGGACTGACTCCACCGTTGGTACGCGCTTTTCAGTGATGTATTGCCGCAACGGTTGACCGTCAATGTATTCGAAGACGATGCGCATTTCGTGGGGAAGAAAGTCCACGTCATATATTGCAGGGATATTTGGGTGCGACATGCGGGCAAGCGTCTTCGCCTCGTGAATAAACCGCTCTCGTGCCTCCGGATCGTCGAGCAGTTTTAGCGACTTAATGGCAACAAGACGATCCAGGGCCTTATCGCGCCGCTTCTGGACTTTTCCAAAGCCTCCCTCGCCGTGATCCACGTCTAAGATTTCGTATCGCGTTGTATCAACCATGCTATTCTCCCGCTCGCCTTGCGCCCGTTGACCCCATATCGGCTCATAAATCCAATTGAACCGCCCCCATTCCGAATCTGCCAACATATACCGGACTTGCCCTGATCCTACGATTTCATTGCCGTGTTTGCCAGCACCTGCGCTTTCTGTCGCTGGCCACCATCGCCTCGATAAATCCCCATCACACATTTGGACAACGGAAGAAAACCCCCGTCATTTGTTTGGACAACGGAAGAAAACCGCTCGAATTGTTTGGACAATGGAAGAAAAAACGAGGTGCGGAAAATCCCCAATCCCCTGCCCTTCAGCCGCTTGCGAAACATCGGGAAAACCTGTCCCTGAAATGGTTCCCAACTAAAGTATTTCCCATTACCAATGCGAAAGAATTCGATCCATGGGAATAGCACCCCGGCAATTCCCTTTGTTGAAGTTACAGCTTGACCCGCCGCACAAAAGCCGATTTTATGAAAGTCGGCTGACTGCAATAGCAGATTAGCCGACAATATGACAACCATCGCTTTCGTGAACGCCAAGGGTGGCGCCGGCAAAACCACATCCGCCCTGTTGTTCGCTCGTGCGCTGAAAGAGTCGAACGTCGATGTTTCAATTGACGACCGTGATATCAACCAGGTTGCATCGGCCACCGCTCCCCGTTTCGGCCTGAAAGTCGGCACCGAGGCCGCATACGTCGTTATCGACACCGCCGGCTATCTCCACGACCCACGCCTTGCCGATGTTATCCGCACTTCCGACCTTGTCGTGATCGTTCTTGCCCCGACCCCGACCGATCTTATGGTGACCCGCGGAACTGCCGAGTACATCCGCCAGCAGCGCCCACCCGATGCCAAGACGGTTGTGCTTTTCACGCGGGTTCAGGGAAACCGTTTTGGCCGCGTCCTGGACAGCTTCGCAAAGGAACTTCAGTTTCCCGTCCTCAAAAACGTGCTAGGGCATCGGACCGCCTATGTCGCCGCCCAACTCGACGGCTGGAAAGCCCTCGACAAGTGGGAGCGAAGCGAGGTCATAAGCCTCGCGATCGAAATCGTCTCCCTCACCCTCAAAACTGAAAAGCCGATTAGCCGATTGGCCGATTAGCCGACAATCTGATTTTATGGCAAAAACCACCAAACCCACCGAAGACCTCGCCGCGAAACTGGCCGATCTTGGCCGCGCTGGCTCAACCGCCATGCAGCCAGCCGTCATGCACGCGATGAACCCGCCGGCGCATACGCCGAGTTCCGTGAAGCCGCAGGGTAGGGGAGTCGAAGAATTGGTGAAGATTACCGTCCGGCTCACGGATGATGAAAACCGCCGGCTTATCCATGTCCGCAACGAGCTTTCCGAACAGCATGCCCGAGCCTTGAACACAACCGACGTGTTGCGTCTAGCCCTGACCACATTTGAACAGCCTCGCGTGACCGCTCAATTAGTGGCACAAATCCTAAGCACCGACCGCCGCCGAAAGTCGGATTAGCCGATTGTCGGCTAATCGGATTGTCGGCGCTAACTGAGATCAAGCGATTTCTCCTGCGTCTTGGGGGCCAAAGTTAAGACGTGGACGGCGGGGCGCCCTGGGGGCTGCCCGAACCTGCCGTGGCGGGGTCTGCAATCCCGACAGCGCTTATGGTTGCAGCTGACAACTTTGCTATCCATTTGCTGGCAAATGCCGCGACCTCCGTAGCACTCTTTGGATGGCACTTTTTGTGGACGAGCGCCCCGTTTTCGAGACTCGTCTTTCCGCCCAGGGAATGCATCTCGACATGATGGATTTCGCTATCCGCCCACAGAACCTCGGCGTCGCAAACCTGACATCGTTTTTTATCGCGGGCGTAAATTATTTCTCGTTCGAGTTCACCGAAGATTCGGTTTGGATCCTTCATTGCCGGTTTTGTCCATTCATACATTTGTTGCAAGAAAAACTCATGCCGACGAGTGATTGTATCCACCCGGTCGGTGGCTGTTCGCGTCCATTGGCCGTACTTGAGGTAGAATTCGCCAACCGGCTCGCGCTTTGTGTCGGTTATGACTTGTAAGCGGAAGAGATCGAATGCTGTGGCGAACTTTTTTGTCCAGCTAAGTGTGTAACTGTCGAAAAGCGAATCGACAAAGAGCATGAGGTGAATGGCCTCGTGGCCTTGTAGCCTTTTTCTTTTGCCGTCACCTAGCAGTTGAACTATTAATTTTAAGATATCCTCGTATCGCTTCGACCCGCTTGAGTACGCATCGAAGTCAAGGTTTTTGTAATAAAACGTATCGACGGAGTCTTTGTCGATTGAGCAAAGTCGTTCGCCACCGCTCTCTCGGCGCGTAAAGTAAATCATTGCCATCTGCGCAGCGAGTTGGCGAATTTCGCCTCGATCGGTGGATTTCACTTTGACCAGTGATTTAAAAAAGTCGTGGCCAGGGTATTTGGCGAGTCCAGGTTTGCCGCCGATCCGCAAGATGTAATCCGTAAAGTCGCCCGGCCAAGCATCTCGCTTTTCCTGAGAATTCAAGGGCATGCCGGCTTGGAGACGAATGAACAAATCTCGGGCCTCGTTCGGTTCATCTGTTTTGATCATCACGATGGACAGCGGGGTATCCAAAAAGCTCTGTCTGATGGTGGGGTCGAGCGAATGAATATCTTTGCCACCCCAAGGACAGGGTACAGCTTTTATGAAGCTCGGAAATCGGGCCTCTTCCTCGTCAACGATTGGATCAAACAGTGACCACGCGCCTTCACCGAATTCCCACAAAGCGTTCAATCGCTGCTGGCCGTCAATAATCTCAAGGTCGTCGCGGCCGAAAGGGCCGACCTTCTTGTCGATATGGTGCAGGTAAATAAGCGGTATGGGATACCCGCGTAGTACCGAATCGACCAATTTTTTCTTTTGTGCTTCGGTCCAAACCTTTCCTCTTTGATATTCGGGATTGGCGGTAAGCATGTTATTGCGCCGCAGTTCAAGAAGTTCTCGCACGGTCTGTTTGTCTGGCGTGGCTTGCATGGAAGCGATTACCTCCCTCAGGTTGTTCGACCGCTAAACTCGACGGTGCGCGTCAGCGATCACTGCCGACCGCGGTTAAGGCGGTTATGCGGTATCGAACTCCAGAACAAATAGTTTATCCGTTGCCGGCACAAATCATAGGGTGACCGCCAATGGCATCGCGGCGACATCCGCTGCCGCCTCAATTTCTGAAAGCGCCGCGTCCGCTGCGCGGAAATGATGCCGGAAGCCGGAGGCGGCGCCTCCCGCTCCCGTTTTTGTGCTGTTGTTCATTCGCTTTTCCGCTTCGGTCTCCGGTTCTGTTCTGTCGCCCTCACTAGGCCGCTTTCGGCAACAGGCCATACAGGCGGTACCCCCTGAAGGGAATCCACCGCCGCCGCGCTGCCTCGCGGCCTTTTTTCGTGAAGGGCGACAGACCAAACCGAGCAGCACTCCGCTGCAGAAAAAACACCATGACAACAGACACACAAAACAGTAACGCGTCAGGGACTCCGAGCCATCCCGAGCAGGCCGCTCCGAGCACTGACAACAACACACGGAGACTTTACGAAGTCACCGTTCATCGCACCGACTACCGTGAAGCGAGAATTCACGTCGAGGCGAAATCCGAAGACGAGGCGGGAAAGCTGGCGGAGGACATTGCCGAACGTCAGAAGGATTCACAATGGAACGTGGTCGACCGCGACCTCTACGCCTTCGAAGTTGAACAGATGAAGGAAGGGGGCAGCAATGAATAAGAGCCACAGGAAGAAGAACGCCAACGCGATGAAGCGGTACGAGGTGATGCTCTACTGGACGCAATACAACAAGGCGACCATCACCATCAAGGCCAACTCCCTTGCGGATGCGGAAGCAAAGGCGGACGAAATATGTTCCGACGAAATCGACGACTGGAACCCCGTGGACGGGGAATTGTGGGTCGAGTCCGTCGACCCGTGCGAGGAGGACAAGAGCCATGAATAGCGCCCTTGCCGCCGAAGCCATCGGCCAACCCATAATTACCCCCGCGGAAGCGGGGATACGGGCAGCCTGGGCTGAAGCACAGCCGAAACCCGTTCCCGTCGATATGGTCTTGCACGGTGATTGCAAACAGGTGCTTCGGCAACTGCCGGACGCCTGCGCCGACATGGTGCTAACCGACCCGCCGTATCTTGTCCGCTACACCGACCGCAGGGGGCGACAGGTTCCCAACGACGACAATAGCCGCTGGATTTTTCCGGCTTTCGCCGAAATGTTCCGCGTGCTCAAGCCAGATAGTTATTGCGTCAGCTTCTACGGATGGGGCAGGGCGGACAGGTTTCTGTCCGTCTGGAAAGAATGCGGCTTCCGTCCCGTGGGGCATTTCGTTTGGGTAAAGCGCTATGCCTCATGCACACGCCATACGCGGATGATGCATGAACAAGCCTACCTACTCGCCAAGGGAAATCCCGTGATGCCCAAAAACCCGCCAAACGATGTTTTGGAATGGGCCTACACCGGCAATCGGTTGCACCCCACGCAGAAGCCCGTCTCCGCAATCGTGCCCCTCATTCGGGCATTCACAAAGCAAAATGGATTAGTGCTCGATTGTTTCGCCGGGTCCGGCACAACGGGAGTAGCCGCACGGCATTGTAATCGGCATTACCTGCTTATCGAACAAGATGCAGGCTATTACCGAGCCGCCACGGAACGTCTCAAGCCGCAGGTTCCCGCACGGCTCATCTGACAGATGAACGAAGTCACCCACCCCCGGATAAGGGGTGGGTTTCGCGTGCGCAAAAATCGACCCCGCGAAGCGGGGTTTTTTGCGCTGCGCACTTCTGGTGATTCCTTCGCGACCGCACGATGGCCCCAACACAGGCATTTTCAGAATTGCCCTCAAATTGCCCTCAGCGAGCATCAAGAGACGGTAAGAAACCGTGTAGCTTCAGCACATCAACGAGACGCGCCAAATCCTTGAATTCACAGGCTTTAAGATGTAAATATAGATTGCAGAGGAGGTTGTGAGTTTGCGTCAAATCGACTCTCCCCCTCTCCGCTTGATGGAGTCATGGTGATTTTCACCAAGAAACGCCGCGTCGTCGCAGGACGACGCGGCGTTGTGTTGGGCAAAAACTCCAATGCCGCGAACTTCGCCAGCCGCGGATTGATGTCCTTGGACAAAATTCCGTTTCACCCGGGCAAGCGTGGGCGTAAATTTCGGGGAGACGTAGGATTTGGGAACCTTGCAACGTTTCAGGGGGTTCGCCTCGAGCAACTGCAGTTTTGCGTTCTAGTTCAACATCAGTGCCTCCGGCCTTGATAGAAATCATCACCCGCTGGTCACGGCTTCCAGCTGCGGTGCAAGCGGGCAGCCTTCGGATCGGACCGATGCGAAAATCGTTGCCGCCGGCAGAGAATTCCCGATCCAGCCATCACCATCACGGCACTCGCCGGCTCCGGCACGCTGGACGTCGGCCAGGACAATCCGTTGGCCACGGCGAAGGCGTCCAACGCCGCAACGTCGCCGGACGATGCTCCGCCGCTGACGCCCTGGTTGAAGTTCGCCGCCAACTCGTTGAAATCGGACGCGTTCACCAGGCCGTCGTAATTGAAGTCGCCCTGGTCCCAGCCGGTGATGCTCTGGTTGAAGTTCGCCGCCAGGATGTTGAAGTCCGAGCCGTTGACCAGGCCGTCCAGATTGGCGTCGCCGAGGAGCGTGTACTTCACTTCGATCTGGCCGGACGGCAGGCCGGCGACGACGTGGTCCTTCCCATCGGCATAGCCCACGGCGTAAAGAAGGCCGTTGGTCTTGGTTTGTGCCGCCGTGGACATGATGCCCGGGCCGTTCCAGTGGCCTCCGTTGTAGCCGCTGATGATTTGCGACAGGATTGACGAAATCGGATCGGAGCCGCTCCCGTAATTGACGATCATCTCATTATTCTGGAGATTCACCGTGCCGAGGTTGGAGAGGCTATCCACTTCCAGCACGGACACTGATACCGTGGCCGTGGCGCCGGATGCCAGGTTCAGTTCATGCGCGTGAGTTGAATCAGCGAAGGCGATCGCGCCACGACTTTGCACCGTGATGATGGATTGATAGGTCACCGTTCCCGAGCCTGTCTGCGTCAGCGAATCCCCGGAATCGATCGTCAATGGATTTCCAATGATCAGGTTTGCGCCGGCCGCCACGTTGAAAACCGTGTTGCTTGCGATCGTGGTTGGAAGATTGATCTCTTGTGTTCCCTGCTGAACGATTACCTGCGCATTGCCGCTTGTTGCCTGAAGCGTCAGCGAACCGGTTCCGGTGATTTCATAGGTATTGGCGTTGTTGAAATTAATCGTTCCGACGGTGACGGCCTGATCGGTGAACACGGTGTGGTTGGAGGTGATTGCGCCGAAGAAATCGGCTTCAGCTCCCACGGTATTGGGAACCACTCCGCTCCAGTTCGATGAATTGTTCCAATCGCCGGAGCTTGACGAAATCCACTGCTGAGGAGCGACGATGCTGGTGATGGCGAGATTATTGAATTCGACGTCGCTGTCTCCCTCGCCGTTGTTGTTGTAAATGGCAACCTGGGATGGGCCGCCGGTGGCCATCGAAATCTGACCCGTGAACGTTTGCGAGCCTCCGGTGACGTTTCCAGTCGGAGCGCAGGTGACGGTCAATGTGTAGTTGCCCGAGGAGTCATTCAGCTCGAAGGCGAATGTGTCGCCGTCCTGGTAGTTGTAGGGAACCGTGGTCTGGGGCGCATCGGAGTTGTTGGCATCGGAAAGGAAATAGCCCGCGGCGCCGCCGGCGGTATGGAAGTCGAAGAGTGTGTCGCCGGAGGAATCTTCCAGGCTCCATCCCAGGGCTGAGCCTCCGCCTTGCGTTTGGTTCGCGTAATGTAGAACGTCGGAAAACTTGAAGACCTGGTCGGGCGAAAGTGCGTTTGTGAACGGACGAATCGCCGTAGTCACATCCACTCCATACGTGCCGCCGCCGGTGCCATCGTTGGTATCGTTCCAGATGTCGAAATCAGGCGTCGTTACCACGCCGGTATTATCATAGGTCGAGCTATTGATATAGTCTCCGCCCGAGCCCGTGATGTTGACGGTCCAAGGTCCAAAACCCGTGCCACCGTTTTGACCGCCAAAGGCGCTGTAGACGACATAGGGTGAATTGGACGCGTTGTCGGACGCGTTCGACGCGGCGTGCAAAGTGGAAATCCCCAGAGATGCCGCTGTCACCGCCGCCACGCTCACGACCATCGACCGCCTCATTTTCCGTTGCATAAATCCTCCGATTGCCGCAGTGGATTCTGATACGCCGTGGCCAGAACACTGGCGCGCGGGCAGTTCCACTCGAAACGTCAGGTTAAAGAACCAATGGGTATCATCTCCGCCGCACCACAACCAAGCCTCCGCGAATCTGCTCCTCATGCCGCGCAGAAACCATTCCCGTTTGGCGGAAACAGCAGCCAAGGCTTCGGCCGCAAATTTTCTTTGTCGGGCGAACTGAATTGAACGAGCGGAAAGATAACCGACGGAACCCCGTTGAATCTATGTCATTTTGCGCCAATCTCGCTCCGTTTTGCGGCAGGAGGATTTATTCGCCCCAAAGTCCACTCGGTCTCGACGGAAAACACGCGAAAAACACGCGCCGGGTGGCGACCGGCACGTACCGAGGGGAGCATGATGTCGCCCGCTTGGGTCAACTCGAACGGCTGCGACGGCGAGTCAGAAGCATTGCCGCGCCGAAACCCACCATGGCAAATGAAACCGGCTCGGGCACGTTCGTGATGGCCAGGTTATCGAACTGCACGTCGCTCCCGTAGCCGCCGTTGTTATTGTATATATCCGCCTGCGTGATGCCGCCGGTCAACATGGAAATCGCGCCTGTAAAGGATTGCGAACCGCCTGTCACATTCGCGCCGGAGGCTGTAAACGTATAAACCGCCGATGTCGCGCCGACGCTGTTCAGAGCGAAGCTAAAGGTATCGATTCCATGGTAGTTATATGGTACGGTCGTCTCGGGCGCCGCGGTCTGGGTCGCATCGGTGAGAAGATAGCCGAAGCCGCCTCCCTGCACGTGGAAATCGAAAAGCACATTTCCGCTTGAGTCTTCGAGACTAAATCCAAGGTTGCATGGACCGCCATTGCCCGGATTGCTGCCGCTGTTCAACTGTTCATTGAACGAGAAATCCTGACCCGCGGCCAGTGCGCCTGTGAACGGCCGTATCGCCGCAAACTCATCCGCGAGTTGGCCACCGCCTTGGGTTCCATTATCGTATATGTCAAACCCACCGCCATTGCCCGGGCTCGTCAAAGGCGTATTAAACCAGGTGAAATCTCCGCCAGTGGTGCCGGAGACGTTGGTGGCGCTCCAAGGTCCGAACCCGGAACCGCCGTTGAGTCCGTTAAAATCGATGTAGCCGCTGTAAGGCGGATTGTTCGTTATGACGTCCGATGCAATCAATGATGCGTGGGCAATTCCAACCAGGCCGCCTAACAGCGCGGTGTTGATTCCCACCAGAAGCAATCTCCGATCTTCTCGCACGTTCCCTCCCGCGCTTGCGCGTAAGTTAGTGTGTTCCTCGACTCTGATTCGCGGCCGCAGCGGCATGGCAACAGCCACGAACGCCGTCGAACGCCGAGGTACGGTTCAAATGTCGATGAACTGACGCAAATGGAAAGTTACCTTTGAATCGGCAATCCACAATGAGCGTTTCGCGGCAATCTTGCTCCGTTTTGCGACAGAATACGCGGGGCCACCGCTGGACGCCTGTGGATGTTATTCAGGATAATATTTGACGCATTTGATGGGTGTGGGAATGGTGGAGGCGCGACTTTCGGTGCAAGATTCGGTGGAATTTGGGCTTCCCGCGGCCACGCTCAATTGCCGCAAAACAGAGAAGGAATGGCGTTAATCGAAATTGCCGACAATTCGTGCCGGAGATAGGCTAAAAGCGCGCTAGTAGGCATTTCCTTCACAGGAAGCGAGAACGGCATGAAGCCAGTGGCTGGCCAGAGGCAACAGTCCTTTGCGGGTTTTACGCTCGTCGAGCTGTTGGTGGTCATTGGGGTCATCGCGATTCTCATCGCAATTTTGCTGCCGGCCCTCCAGCGAGCGCGCACGCAAAGCCAAATCGTTGCCTGTCAGTCAAACATCCGTCAGATTGTTCAAGCCACGATGATGTATGTCGGCGAAAACAGAGCGACCTTTCCCAATGCCCGCAACTTCTACTGGGAGATACAGCAGGACTACCCGAATCTGGATCCGGCTACAAATGTTTATCCGTACACTAATCCAACCAACGATTACATTCAGGATTTCCTCAGCCCGTACCTTCCTTATCAGATCACTTACAACCCAAATACAAGCGGCGCTGGCCCGGGCAATCCGACTGATAAGGGCCCGGTCAATCTAGTCTGGCGAGATCCGGCATTGCAAGCAGGGAACTATGGAATGTCGTCCCTGGAGGAACAACCGGAAGCAACGCATTATCGCTATAATCTGGCATACGCCTGCGGCTATAGAACCCGCCGCGTTACCTCTTCCGCGATTGCGATGCTCTATTACTGCGAGATCTATTCCAATTGGACCACGGGCCAGTACCCTCACTATCAGGGAACGAAGCAGGCCAGCGTCAACGTCGGATATGCCGATGGGCATGTTGAGACGCACACATATGCCGAGTTCATGGCAGGTTTATATCCTGCCACCGCGAAATTGCCGTCTGGCGTGTCATTCTCAACGTCCACTGCCCCTATCGAAGAATACACCCAGTTTTACAAACAGGGATATGGGCCTCCCTAATCGAACAAAAGAAGTAGTAGTTTATGAAGCGCAAAGCAGTTCAGCCGGGGCGGTGGCTCGCGCCGTTAGAGCGCTTGGAAGTGCGGCGACTGCTGGCGGCAATCGTCGCCGACGCCAGCTTCGAATCTCCCGCCGAGCCTGCCAACAGCTACGCTTATGATCCCACGGGATCCGTGTGGACATTCAGCTCCACGTCTGGCGTCGTGAACTCGCCGAGCAGCCTCGGTGCGCCTGCCGCCCCGGATGGGAAGCAGGTCGCGTTCCTCCAGACCAACCGCAGCGCTTCCCAATATAACGGCACCGATGGGACCCTCTCCCAATCCATATCGCTACCGTCCACGGGGTACTACAGCCTGAGCCTTGAAGCTGCCGCCGATGCCAATGACGTCGGTGGCGCCGTGGGCGCGGAAGAATCGTTCATGCTCACGCTCGATGGCACGCCCGTGCTTACGGGACTGCATCCGACCAGCAGCGCCTTTTCGAGCATCGGAGGCACTTTCTACGCTAGCGCGGGAAATCACGCTCTGGCTTTCGTATCGACCGGCCCGGACAGCACCACCACGTTCATCGATGAGGTCCAATTGACGCCCGTTACTCCCGGCGCGGCTGCTCAAGTCGTCATCACGACGGTGCCGCAGTCTCTGGCCACCGGCGTCACATCCAGCCCGATCACTGTGCAACTCGAAGATTCATCCGGGCTGGCCGTGCCCGCGGGCGCCGGGGGCGCTACTGTAAGCCTTGGCACCACCTCGAATCAGGGCCTTTTCTTTAACGCTGGCAACGTGCTCACTTCAGCCGTGACAATCCCGGCGGGCAGCAGCACGACAACTTTCAAATACAAGGATATGCTCGCGGGAACTCCAACAATCACGGCATCCGCTTCGGGGCTGACCGCTGCCAGTCAGATAGACTCGGTGCAAAGTGTGACGTCCAGCTCGTTTCTTCGCACTTCCGGCACGAGTATCGTCAACGGCAGCGGGCAAACAGTCCAGCTTCGCGGCGTCAATCTCGGAAGCTGGCTTATCATGGAAGGGTGGATGTCGCCGCTGGATAGCTCCGGCTTGCCCGACGAATATGGAGTAATCCAGACTCTGGACAATCGCTTTGGAGTCGCGGAAGAGCAAAGTCTGCTCAAAACCTACCAGCAAAACTGGATCACCTTGCAGGATATCCAGAACATTCAGGCGGAAGGCTTCAATGTCATACGCGTACCGGTTTGGTGGGGCGACTTCGAGACGCTTCAGGGCCAATGGCGAAGCGACGCGTTTCAGGAGCTGGATTGGCTGGTAAACACGGCCGGTTCAATGGGAATCTACACCATCATTGACATGCACGGTGTGGTGGGTGGACAAAGCACCTCGGATGACACGGGGCAGGCAAATCTGAATAACTATTGGACGAGCAGCCATGACCAGCAGCAAACAGACCTGCTGATGGAGAATATCGCGCTGCACTATAGGAACAATCCAATGGTTGCCGGCTATGATTTGATGAACGAGCCGGACAATGCACCCAGTGACCCGGCCGTGATCGCGGCATACGATCAGCTTTACTCCGCGGTACGGTCTGTCGACACCAACCATATAGCG
>Ga0181538_10000937_pt1 | contig 34128 bp, 22 predicted proteins | sample PEATcosm2014_Bin_40_FD_119773 | JGI IMG/M metagenome (GOLD analysis project Ga0181538, IMG submission 119773) | Peatland microbial communities from MTU Mesocosm Facility, Houghton, MI, USA - PEATcosm2014_Bin23_30_metaG | ecosystem: Environmental > Terrestrial > Soil > Wetlands > Peat | place... | reverse complement strand
GATTCCGGTAATCGGGAACAAATATCTTCTTGCAGTGCAAACACTTGCAGCGAGGGGCGTGCGGCTTCATCGAGTCGAAAATCCCCCTCGTTAAAAGCCCAGCCGAGTGACCGCAAGCCGGAAGAAAATCCACCGCCGAAGAAGACGGAAAAAGAAGAGAAGAAGAGATTTGGACTGAACGTGGGGAAGAAGACGGAGCCGGAAGAAGACAACAATTTCAAATCGGCGTTTTCACCGCATTTTCAGCCCGGCCCTGTCATCCACAGCTCCTTTCATACAGATTTCCTTTCCAGCAGCGACCTGCCAAATCCGGCAGCATCCCAAAATTCACGCTCATCATCCCACACAGGGTGTGACAGCAAACCTTCCTGGCATGGGGAATTCTCAGGGAGACGGTGTCCGTTGATAACCCCACTTCGGCAAGAGGTTACTTGGAGTTTGTCCCAAAAGGTGGGATTTTCAAAAGCCAATAAGCGAGTCTTATGAATACAATGTTGAGGTCTCATTGGATGGGGCTTCGGCGCTGTCAACCAATTAATTCTGGCCAAACCGCGCCGTGTCGGTACACACCGCGCCCCGGCGGGTGTGTCGGAAGAGTTTCGTCGGCGGCGCTCAGGCCGGCCTGGCGACCTGATCCTCCGCAACTTGGGCTACCTGGTCACCGCGCTCATGCCCCAAATGACCGACTGCGGCCCTTTTTTCCTCTCCCGTCATCGCCACGACATTGATTCCCACGATCCGCAGACCGGCCAGCCTTTCGATTTGTCGGCCCGCGTGCGCCTTAGCCCTGTCTTGGATCTTCCACTCTGGCTGGGGCCAGAGCGCGTGCCGGTGCGTTTGGTCGCCTTGCCCGTGCCGGAGGATGTGGCCAACCAGCGCCGCCACCGGGCCAAGGCGTTGGCCCTGCGCAGCCAACGCTCGCTCCCGGGCCATGAGCATCTGTTTTTGATGGGCTGGAACCTATTCTTGACCAATGTGCCCGCTTCCGATCTGGCCGCCCAAGGCCCTGGTCGCGGTCTACCGGCTGCGCTGGCGTATTGAGATCATTTCCAAAACCTGGAAAAGCACCTGGGGTTGCGCCAACTCAATTGCCGCACGGCTGGGCTATGCCCGGGAAAGTCCGGGGCAAATAGTCAGGCGTTCGCGCAGGTGGCGCGCGAGGATCGCGGCGGCGGCTTTGCTGGCAACGTGGGCATTGGCAGATTCGGCCGAAATCCTTGGACTCAAGCTCAAAGCCCGTGCTTTCGGCCACCTTCTATCAATGCGCGAATTTTCGGACAGTACGGGTTCACCGACACATAACTCGTATGCAGGATGTACGGCAACACAAAAGACTAACAAATACATTTCATAAGCGTAACTTGTACATTTGATTTAATGGTTACAAGTTGAAAGCAGCATCCCCTTTTGGGACCTAAAATAAGACCTATGAATGATTGGCTCTCCCTAAGCAGCGCCGCTGAGTTCCTCGACGTGAGCACCGACACGATCCTCCGCCGCGCTGTCCCGTGGCCAAAGGACGATGACAACCCAATCCATGGGCGCATCCGTTATAAAAAGCTCATGTTGGGGGAAAAGACACGGATGGAACGTAGGTACCATAAGCCCGATTTGGAAGCGTTTCTGGTGCCTGCATGACTACGATCTGCGTGGACCTGGGGGGCATACGGACTCTCAAAGTGAGCTGGTGTCCTGACATCACATTTAATATCAGCCCTTCAGATGCTCTTCCTCTTCAACGACCTATCTGGCACTTGCGACGGCTCAGACGGACGAGCCATTTCCGTGACAGCCCCTCACAGGCTCCGTGTGATGCGCTGGCACCTGGTTTACGCCTTACACTGACGCTTCTTCCCTTTGAGGGAGGATGCGGGATACTCGGCCTTCCATCCGTTTTTCTCCAGCTCTGCCCATGCGACTGGCACGGAAGTGGACAACCATTTCATGTTCGGGCCACCACAGTTACGCCAGGAATCTGGCACACCGCCGTACGTGCTTTTGATGCAAGCACCATTGCTGCTGTGACCTATTTCATCAGCGATGATTTCATCTTTTGCTCCTTGGCTCCGGCGGATCAAAACGTACACCGCCCTCATCCCGTGGCTCTTCAGCCGCCTCCGAAGCATCTTAGACTTCCACAGCCGCCGCAACGCATGGGCCAAAGCGGTGTCTCCAATGGTCCCTCCAGTATGGGATGGAAACCAGGATTCAGTACCGTCCGGGTAATTCGCGGCAAGCCAAGCCATGTGGGCCGCGAGAACGGCCTTCAGGCCCTCGTGGTTCGTAACGTATGGGTTGTTGGCATGTTGCCCTTTGAGGCGCCAGACATGCACGTTGGCCCCGTCTTCTGTAGTCGTCCCGAAGATGTCCGTGCCCCACTTCAGCACCTCGTTCGTCCGAAGCCCACTGCAAGCTTCCTCGAGCATTTGGAAACCCAACACGACCGAATGCGGGTGAGCAAAAAGCAGGCGGGCGGCATCATGCAGTTCGTCGGTAGTTCGCGGCATGAACTCCCTGCAATGGTGGATCTCGTCTGACGCTTGGTACTTGGGGCGGTCTGCTAACGGATTGGCTGTGATAATTCTGCATCGAACCCCCCACCGACAGGCATTATTCAACGTGTTCATTTCACGGTCCACCATCCGGTTTCCGTCTTTCGCGCCCAGCCCTACTCGCCAGTCATGGTATTTGTCGCATTCAGCTGGGCCGGCGTTCTCGATGAGCACGTCATGCCAGTGGGAGAGGAGTCGCTCGCAATGGGCCACCTCATCTGCCAGATTCTGGCCGCTACGAGGGCGCCTGTGCTTGTCCGGGCAGCCGTCTTCGATGTATCTGAAGATGACCTCTTTCATCGTTCGGGCTTTGACTGGCACCGCTTTGGGGGCCGCGGCGTAAGGATCCCGGCCAGATGCAACCTCAGTCCTCCGGCGGTGGTACTCGTCCCTTGCGTTCTTCAGGTTGGATTGGGGCGTGAAATTCACGCCGAGGGACCTCCATTTCCTCTTCCCATCGATCCAGGGCCGCTCGTGGTAGGTGGATTTGCCCTCAGCGTCGACATACCGGTAGATTCCGGTCTCGACCTGTTTGTAGCGGCCTTCTTTCTCTGCTTCCTGGGCATCGGTCTGCTCGACCGTTGATTGGGCGACTGCGCTCATAATGCATTATAGGGCTGTGGATACGGCTTTGCTTCTGAGCCAGAGCTCCCAAAAGTAGTGGTATGATGGGTGGTATGACGGACCCCAAATGGAGGCCAAAAAAGTGGCGCGCCCGGCGGGAATCGAACCCACGACCCACTGCTTAGAAGGCAGTTGCTCTATCCAACTGAGCTACGGGCGCAACCGTTTCATATCAACGACTAACAAAGTCATTTTACCCTCGAATCCGCCTCCAGGGCAAGCCGATCTTAAATCGCCCAGGCATGGAAGTTTGATGCTGGGAGGCGGGCGGGCATCCGTGCTATAGTGGGCGACGATGACTTTTCTGGAATGGATCAGAGCGTTGCGGGCCGGCAATACGTTGCCGCGGCACTTGCGCTATGGCGCGCTCGGGGAGCGCGCAGCCAGGAAATATCTCAAGCGCCAGGGGATGAAGTTCCTCACTGCAAATTTCCGTTCCAAACGCGGTGAGATTGATTTGATTTTCCGATGTGATGATTTCCAAGGCGCGCCGGGCGTTCTGCGCAAACCGTGGAGGTCGAACGTTCTGAAGTGGCTGCGGAAAAGGACCTGCTGCCTGGTCTTCGTCGAAGTCAAAACCCGTTCCTCGGAAGATTGGGTCCGCCCCGCCGCGGCTGTGGACGAGGGCCAGCGCCGGCGCATTTCCCAATGCGCGCTCGACTACCTGCGTCTTCTGAAGAACCCGCCCGTAAGAATTCGGTTTGACATTGTGGAAGTGTTGTTGCAGGACGGCGCGGTCCGGGAGGTCCGCCATCTCCCCAACACCTTCGCCCTCTCCGCCCCTTACCGCTATGGCTAAAAGGCGAGGAATTTGAAGAGCTCCACGTCGTTGCCGAAACGGAGGAGGATGCGGTTGCCCTCAACCTCCAGGTTGTCGGGGCGCTGTTCGCGGTTGAGGCTCCAAAGGGCCGCGCCGGTGGCGGGGTCCATTCTGTAAAGACGAAAATAGACCGGGCCTTCGGCAGCCGGCGCGTTGAGGGCCTCGCGCAAGGCGGCGGCGATGGGGATGCCGCCCTGCTCCACGCTCTCGGAGTAGAGGAATTTGCCGGAGACTAGGGCGCGTTCGCCGCGCTGCTCCGCCTTCCAGAGGATCTTGCCGGAGGCCGCATCGAGCTTGAGCAGGACGGGCGGGATTTTTTCGAAGCTGATGGTGTCGGCGTACTGGATGTCCTCCGGCCCGGCCTTGGTGGTGTCCACGTAGAGCATGCCCTGGCCGTCGAACTGGATGGCGCTGATGCCAAAGCTGGTCAGGCGCCAGCGCACTTCGCCCGCCGGGAGGGAGAAGGCGGTGAGAACGCCCTGATCAAAGAAGTAGAGGGTGTTGGCCCGTTCCGCCGCCGGCATGAGGCGGCCGGCCAAATCCCCGGTGGTGAAGCGTTCGCTGACCGGGTAGCTGAGTTTGCTCTCAAAGAGCTTCCGGTTCTCCTTGTCGAAAACGGCCAGGGTCTGGCCCGCCGCCATCAGGTCCACGGTGGAGAGGGGGAAGAAGGCGGGGGCGCCGGCGACTTCGCCCTTCCATTCCACCGGCTGCGATTGGATCCAACGGCGCAACCGGACTTCGTAACGGCTCTGGTCCACCGCCCGCACGCCGCCGGTTTGACTGCGCTTGAGGTCATTGAAAATCTCCTCGCCAACCAGGCCGGGGCTGGAGCCGGCGGTGGTTTGGCCGCCGAGTTGCGACGGGCCGGCGGGCTTGATGCTCTGCACGTAGGCGATCTTGGCTTCGAGCAATTTGACGCGCAATTCGACCAGATTCTTTCCCGCTGAAAAGAACTCGCTGCTCATGGCGTCCAGCGGTTTGTTGAATTTTTGCTCCTCCAGAATTTGCGACGTCAGAACGGCGGCGGTGGGCAGGACGTTGGGCGGCAGATCGCCGGGCAGGGTCTGTTTTTCCTTGCGCGGAACGGTGATTTCCAGGCTCGAAGCCGCGCCGGTGGACAACTCGATGCGAAGGGCGATGCGCCGTGTCTCATCCGGGGCCGACACCACCAGGAGGCTGCCGTCGGCAGGGGTAAAGCTGACCAACTTGCCGGTGATCGGCACAGCTTGTTTGACAGCCCCGGTGGCCGGGTCCAGACAGGTGACCTGATCTTCCAGACAAATCCAGAGCTGGTCGCGCTCCGCGAAAATCGGCGGGGCGGAAACGCCGGCGGATGAGGAGGCATCCGCCGCCGGCGCGCGCAGGCGGGCGGACCACAGGACTTTCTTCAGGGAAAGGTCGCGCAGGCTGGCTTCCGCCGGCGTGACAATTAGAATTCTGTCCGGCCCGAAAAACCGCATTCGGGCCGGCGCGGCGTCCGGCATTTTCAACCAGGCGGCCCGATGCGGCTTGGAACCGTAGAAGGCATACCAACCCCATCCTCCCGCCACGGCCAGCACGAGGAGCGCCACGCCCGCCACGAGCCAGAGGCCTTTGCGCGCGGCCCGCTCTTCGGCGCGGCGCTTGGCGGCTTTGAACGCGGCGAGATCCAGCGCCGGCGCAGCCGCCGGTTGCGGCTCAGGCGCGGCGGCGGGGGCGGGACCGGACGGCGCCGTGTGGATGCGCAAACGCGGCGCGTCCGGCGTCGGCGCGGGGACCATTTCAGCAAGGATTTGATTGGCGGCATCGGTCCCGTCGGCGTGGCAGCCGGGGCATTGCACCGTCCAGGGCATCCGGCCGTCGCGCGGCTCCACGTCGAACGAGTAGCGGACACCGCAAGGGCATTCGATTTTGATGGTCATATTGCCGCCTCAATCATAATCCCAAAACTCCATCACTCCAAGACTCCATTTCCAGACTTTAGACCGGCCCGTGCGCGGAAAATAGTCAAATGGAAAAAAAGGGGGAAAAGTGCTTGCAAGTAATCCTGAATTAGCTGAAATCTGATTACAACTTATGTCAAAAAACCAAATACAGCTTGAGTCAAAAAAACCAAAATATGAATGACCGCATCCTCCCCACTGAACGGCGCGGATTCCCATGCCGCCTGGCAAGGGTACTGTGCCTGGCCGCGCTTCTGGCGCTGGCCCATCCGGCGCGTCTTTCGGCGCAATATGTGCATTTTCCTGACGCCAACCTTGAGGATGCCCTGAGCGTGGCCCTGAAAGTGCCGGTTGGTAACATCACCACCAATGAAATGCTGGGGCTGACGTCTTTCAATGGCAGTTCCTGGAACATCCAGGACACGACCGGCCTGGGAGCGGCCAAAAACCTGATCGAACTCCTACTCGAAGGCGACCCTCTGACCAATACCTTGGACCTGGCTAAATTGTGGAAGCTCAACACTCTGTATATCGACGGCTGCCAACTGAGCGATGTTTCGTTTCTGAGCGGGCTGACCAATCTCGTGACTCTGGACGCGAGCGACAACACGATCACCAACGCGGACCCGTTCTCGGACTTGGTGCGTCTGTCCTACCTGGGGCTGAACAACGACTCTTTGTCGGACCTTTCACCGCTCGCAGGGCTGACCAACCTGAACACACTCGAGGTGTATGAAAACCTGCTCACCAACATCCCGCCTTTGCCGGGTCTCTCCAACCTGGCCACCCTTGAGTTGGATTCGAATCCGACCCTGACCAACGCCAGCAATTTGGCGGCCTTGACCAACTTGCAAAATCTCAGCTTCGACAGTGACACGGGTCTGACCGACATCTCGATGCTGGCGGGCTTGACGAACTTGTACTACTTGGACATTTCATACACGGGCGTTGCGGATGCTTCGCCATTGATTTCGTTGGTGAAACTGCAGAACTTGCAAATGAATGATTGCCTTGTGACCAACGCCTTCGTGTTGTCGAATTTGACCAGCCTGCTGGACTTCTGCGCCGAGTATATCGCCCTTACCAACGCCGACTTCGTGGCGGACCTCCCGGCCTTGCAAAACCTGGATTTGGGATGGAACCAACTGTCCGACGCCAGTTTTATGACCGCGTTGTCGCAAGTCGGATATGTCGAGCTGGACGGCAACCTGTTGACCCGCCTTCCGAGCCTGACTGGACTGCAATATCTCACTGACCTTTCTCTCAACGATAACCAACTGACCAATATTGATGGCGTCACCGGGGCGACCAACCTCCAGGAGTTGGAACTGGAGTGGAACCAGTTGACAACCCTGCCGGCGATGTCCGACTTGACCAACTTGACGAGCGACCTGGACCTGTCCGGCAATCCGCTCACGAATCTGGCCGGGCTGGCGGGGCTGGCGAATTTGACTTCTTTGGAGATTTCCCAAATCGGCACTCTCACCAACTTCGACGCGCTCGGCCAATTGACCGCGCTCCAGTTTTTGACCGCCGAGTCGAGCGGGTTTTCGGATTTGTCGTCGTTGTCCGCGCTGACCAACCTGTCAGGTTTGTGGCTCGACAATGACGATGTGGGCGACGCCTCGCCCCTGGACGGCCTGATCAATCTGTCAGACGTTTCCCTCGGCCAAAACGTCCTCACCAGCATGGACTCCTTCACCAACCTGCCCCGGCTGGGATATCTAAATGTAAGCTATAATCTGATTGACTTTAGTCCCGGGTCGCCGGCCGACAACGACTTGCAATTCCTGCGGAACCACGGCGGGTATGTCTATTACGAGCCTCAAGAGTCGCCGCTCCCGCAGTTTTCCATCACCGTGCAGCCCGTGGACCAGACCGTCGCCCTCGGCGACACGGCAACTTTCTCCGTTACGGTGGACAGTCCGGGTTCCCCGCCGCAATACCAGTGGCAGTTTCAGGATGCCGTCATGCCGGGGCAAACCGCCGACACCCTGGTGCTGCCGGGGGTGCAAACCGCCCAGGCGGGGCGTTACCGTGTGAAACTGACCGACACCACGACCGGCCGGCACACTTACAGCCGCAGCGCGCAACTCGTCGTGCAAGGCGGCGGCCAACCCACCGCGCCCGACTTGACGGTGACCGGTTTGGTGGGCGTGAGTCCGAATCCAGTTTATGCCGGAACGACTTTGACGGTCAGCTACTCGGTTACCAACCAGGGAGGAACCTCTTGTCCCGCCTCTCACACCCGCATCCAAGTCATGCCCGGCTCCTCCAGCACCTCAGTAGTGGACGCCATTCACACCACTCCGATAATCGCCGCGGGAGCGTCGTTCAGCGAACAAGTCAGCTTTCCCATTCCCGCCTTCGTGGCCGCCGGAAGCCACACCGTTTATGTGGAACTGGATTATGACCAGGCTGCGGGCCAAACCACCGGCAACGACACCGCGCAAACCTCCGTTGGCGCCCTGGCCATTCTGCCCGCCCCGACCTTGGCGCAGGCCGCTGGCGACGCAAACATGGTCTTCACCGCCGGCGGCGACGCTCCGTGGTTTGTGGAGAGCACCAACACTCACAATGGCGCCCCGGCCGCTCTTCAGAGCGGACACATTGGCTACAACCAGGGTTCCTGGCTTTCCGCCACCATCACGGGTCCGGGCACCCTCTCTTTCTGGTGGAACGTGGACCCTGACACTGGCGATGTGCTGGCTTGCAGTGGAACAGCCAGTGACACTCAGTGGGAATACTACCTCTTTGCCGATGTCCCAGACCAGTGGATTTACGAAACTATAGAGGTCCCGTCCGGTCCCTGCACTTTTTATTGGACTTATGGAAAAAATGGCAGCAGTAGTACCCACGCGGACGCCGGCTGGCTGGATAACGTCACCTTCACATCTGACCTGCCCGTTATTGACATCTCGCCCCAACAATGGGAATTCCCCGGCCAAAGCTTCACGATCACCTCTTCCGTGAGTGGCGGCACTCCATTGGCCGGCTTCCAATGGTATTTCAATGGCAACCCCGTTCCCGGAGGAACCATCAACGGCTATGGCCCCCTCACCGCCTCCTATTCCAATGCCGGCACCTATACTCTCTTGGTCTCAAACTCTTATGCGACCGTTTCCAACTCTGCCAAAGTCGTCGTCGCCCCTCTCTTTTACCAGGTGACCGATCTGGGCACGCTCTGGCAGGGGGGAGATTACTCCACTTACACATGCGGGCTGAACAACTTCAATGATGTCGTCGGCTATTGCGTGACCAATAACACCGAATTTGGACACGCCTGGGTTTGGTCCGCCGGCGTCATGACCGATCTGGGAGATCCCCTGGGCGGCGGTGACAGCAAAGCCTACGCCATCAACGACCAGGGCGACATCGTCGGGACCGCGCGCGTCCGCGGCACGACAAATTACGACGGCATTCTCTGGCACAAGACAAGCGGCGGCTACACGGTGAACGATCTTGGGCGCGCGGGCTGGCCCTTTGGTTTTGCGCAAGACATCAACAATGCGGGCGACATTGCTTTCTCCACCACCGACGGCGGTTCCTACGGGGCCGGCAACCGGCGCGCCTGCCTCTGGCGGCAGGGCGTGCTGACGCCGTTGGGAGGAGCGATTCCTGTTTGGACCAACGCTCCATCCGACGCCTACGGTTGGAGTATTAACAGCCTCGGTCTTATCGCCGGCGACAGCAGATATACATTCCCTGGAACCAATAAATACATGTCAATAGCCTGGACCTACAACGGTTCCTGCCGGGACAACCTGCAGGCGGACTATCCCCTGACGAATCTTCCCGCCGATCTCATGGTGGACTCCAGCTCCGCCAGCTACATCAATGATTATGGCGATGTCATTGGATCCTGCCTCCGGTCGGACTACGACGCCTGCATGGCCGCCTACCTTATTTCCGGCACGAACCTGTCCTTTCTAGCTGAAGGCTGGAACTCCATCCCCATCGGCTTCAACAATCACGGCGACGTGATTCTCTTGGTGGAGTTTGAAGACTATCCGTACTTCGGTTTTGGCCTGTTCTGCAGCACCAACGCCGGGCTGCCCGCTCAATTCGCAGACGGCCGGCCCGATTACTCTGACCATGCATCTTTTGATCTGAACGACCTTCTTCCCGGAGGCATGGCTGACTTTGTTGGTCTTTCCCAGATCGAAGGATGCGGCATCAACGAAGCAGGCTCCATCTCCGGCGACGGTCCTGTGGCCAACGGCGAGCAACACGCCTTCCTGGCAACGCGCCTGCCGCTGGCGGGCAACCATGCGCCCGTATCCACCGGCGCTCTTTCCCTTACCAACGCCTCCAGCACGCTCCTCTTCCCGATCAGCTCCCTCCTCGCCAAGGCGACCGATGCCGATGGCGACCCCTTGTTCTTGCTCACAACCACCCAGCCGGTTTCAGGGGCGGCCACTCTTCGCCGGAATGCCGGCAGCCTCATCTATCAGGCCAACGGTTCCACTCTGCCCGCCAATGACAGCTTTTCCTGCATCATCACCGATTACCACGGCGGCTTTGCCACCAACACCGTCGCCATCGTCAACCTGCCCTTTGGGCCTGCTCCGCAGGCCGAAGATCTGGTGCTGTTGAATCGCACTGGCTCAACCACGCTCATCCGCTTCCACGGCACGCCGGGACAAACCTGGCGCATCCAGTCCTGCGATGATCTGGCCGGCGGGACTTGGACTACATTTGCCACTGCGATAGCCGGGCCGGATGGTTTGATTGATGCCAACGACGTCCTTGGGACCAATTCGAGCCGATTCTACCGCGCCGTCAGTCCGTAAGAATCGTCGGGCGGAACAATCAGCCCGTCTTTTTCAAGGCTCCTGGGTAGCACGGGCGACCCGCCCGTTCCGCCGGGCCACTTGCCCGGCGGAAGGTCTCATGCGACTATTGGGAAAAGCACTGCACACCAACGGCAGTCGGTCACTCCCGATTCCGGCCGGCGAGTCTCCAGCCGTCACAGGCGGGTCGCCTGTGCTACCCACCGGGTCAATTCCGTATTGGCTGGTCAAACGGATTGGGACAAGTCACAATACCCTCATGAGCGACGCCGATTTTCTTCACGAAGAACCGCCCGGATACGGCGGCGGAGGAACCGCCGCGCCGCTCGCGCAATACCTCCGCAAAATCGAAGGCAACCTCAAACGCGGCGACGCCACCGAACATACGCACCGGCCCGCGCTGAAGGAATTGATCGAAGCGCTGGACGAAAACGTGATCGCCACCAACGAGCCGAAGCGTTCCCTGTGTGGCGCGCCCGATTACGCCGTTTCCCGCAAGCGCGACCATCTCACCATCGGCCACATGGAGTCCAAGGACATCGGCGCGGACCTCGCGGAAAGCGAGCGCAGCGATCAGCTCAAACGCTATTTGCCCGCATTGCCCAACCTGCTGCTCACCGATTACCTCGAGTTCGGCTGGTTTGTGGATGGCAAAAAGCGTGAGAACTTCCGCCTTGCGAACGTCGGCAGTGGCGGCAAGCTCGCGCCCGTTGCCTCCGCGGAACTGGAACGCGCCCGCCTTCTGCTGCTTGACTTTCTGGCGCAGGAGCCGGTGGGCATCGCTTCCGCTGAAGAGTTGGCCAAACGGCTCGCCAATCTCGCGCACATCATTCGCAACATTATCACAGGCGCATTCCTGACCCGTCAGGCTTCGCAACAACTGCGCGACTGGCGCGATGCTTTTGCCGCGACGCTTCTGCCCGAACTGGCGCCGCAAGCCGTCGCCGCAAAAGAAGCGGAAGCCGTGAGCCAGTTTGCCGACATGTTTGCGCAGACGCTCGCCTACGGTTTGTTCAGCGCCCGCGCGATGAGCGGAAGCGGCAAATTCAGCCGCGAGACGGCGCGGAAGCTCATTCCGCGCACCAATCCATTTCTCCGCAATTTTTTCGAGCTGATCACCGGCTCGGCGCTGGAGGACGAGCCGTTCGCGGGCTTTGTTGAAGATTTGATACAGACCCTCGATCACGCGGACATGGCGCGGGTGCTGGAAGACTTTGGCAAACAGGGCCGGGGCCGCGATCCGGTGGTCCACTTCTACGAGACATTTCTGCAAGCCTACGATCCGAAGCTGCGCGAAGTGCGGGGCGTTTATTACACCCCCGAGCCGGTCGTCAACTATATCGTCCGGAGCATTGACCTCTTGTTGAAGGACAAGTTCGGCATCAAGGCCGGACTTGCCGATCATTCAAAAATTACTGTCAATCGCAGAGAAGGGGAACGCGAGATCACGGAAGAAACACATCGCGTGCTTATTCTGGACCCGGCCGCCGGGACGGCCACGTTTCTTTACACCGTGCTGGAGTTCATCCGCTCGCAATTCAAGACCCGGAAGAATGCCGGGCAATGGGGCAGTTATGTTCACGAACATTTGCTGCCGCGCCTTTTTGGGTTTGAACTGCTGATGGCGCCTTATGCCGTGGCGCATTTCAAGATCGGTTTCGCGCTGGCGGCGATGGATGAGGAGCCGCTCTTCCGCCAGCAATGGAGCTACGAACCTCAAGGCAACGAGCGGGTCAACATCTTCCTGACCAACACGCTTGAGGACATGCGCCATATCGCGGAGCAGCTTGGGCCGTTGCGCGCTTTGAGCGATGAGGCCAACTCCGCTTACGAGGTCAAGAAACACAAGCCCGTCCTTGTGGTGCTGGGCAATCCGCCTTATTCCGGCCACAGCGCGAACAAGGGCGGGGAGATTTCCAGGCTCCTTCAGGATTATCATTTCTCTGATGGCAAGCGGCTCAATGAAAAGAACACGAAGTGGATCAAGAATGATTATGTAAAATTTGTGCGTTGGGCGCAGTGGCGAATCGAACAGACCGGCCGGGGCGTGCTCTCCTTCATTACCAGCAATGGTTATCTCGATGCGCCCACGTTGCGGGGCATGAGGCAGAATCTCATGCAGACCTTCGACGAGATTTATATTCTCAACCTGCACGGCAACTCCAACAAGAACGAAAAAGTCCCCGGAACAGGCACGCAAGACAAGAATGTCTTCGATATAAGAGAAGGCGTTGCTATCGCCATCTTTGTTAAATTGCCTCCAAGCAGGAAAAAGAAGAATGCCGGCGTTGTTGTTCGATATTTGGATTTGTGGGGCGCAGAGCGACAAACCAAATATAATTGGTTGGACGACCATCACGTTGAGAACAGTAACTGGACTGCACTCGAGCCCGTAGCGCCTCATTATTTCTTTATTCCTCAGGACAATAAGCGTCTACGAGAATATGAAAGGAGTTACAAGCTCACGGACATGATGCCACTCAATGGCTGGGGAATCGCAACGCGCAAAGATTACTTGCTGATAGGTTTTGATCCCGGCGAAATGCTGCGTCGGTTTGAGATAATTCGTGGTTTGCGACCCCGTGAAGCTGTTGCCGAGTTCGATATTGTTCAGGGAGAAGAATGGGTTGCCAAGGCCCAGGCGAACCTGAAGGAAAGACCAAAGCTCAATGAGGACATTCACGCGATCCTTTATCGGCCTTTTGACGTTCGCTGGATTTTATACCGCAAGGAGTTGATTGAGCGTGGCGATCACCGGTTCAACATCATGCAGCATCTGTTGCAAGACAACATGAGTCTGATTACGACCAGAATTACAAAAGAACCTTTCTCCGTTCTCGCCTACCCGGGTCTTTCTGAACATAAAGCGAGCGTTCGGTATGATGGAACATTTGTCTTTCCACTATATTTATATCCAAACGGTTTTATGCCGGACGCGGACTTGTTCCCACATGAGAACGGCCGCCGCCCAAACTTCAGCGCCGGATTCATCGAGGATTTTTGCGAAAAACTGAAGGTCAAGTTCGTGCCGGGCGGTTTGGGCCGCACTGCCAAGCGTGAGATTGGGCCGGAGACGATCTTCCATTACGCCTACGCCGTGTTCCACAGTCCAGCTTATCGCGAGCGTTACGCGCAGTTCCTTCGCGCCGATTTCCCGCGTCTGCCCCTTACGGGGAATTTCAAGTTGTTTTGTGCGCTGGCGGATTTTGGCGCCGAACTGGTCAGCTTGCACGCCCGGAACGAAGGCGAAGGCCGGGGCCCGGTGTTTCCTGTCCCTGGCGAAAACCGGGTTGGCGAGGTGCATTACCAGCCGCCGATGGGCAAGGAGCCGGGCCGCGTCTGGATCAACGGACGCCAATACTTCGACGGCGTTTCGGAAGCCGTCTGGAATTTTCCCATCGGCGGTTATCAGCCCGCCGAGCGGTGGTTGAAAGACCGCAAGAAACGAAAGCTCGATTTCGCAGACCTCACAACTTATGCCCGCATCGTTTATGCGCTGGGACGAACCCGGGACATTATGGAGCAGATTGACAAGACAATTGGCCAGCACGGCGGCTGGCCTTTGAAGTAATCTCGTTCCTAATCCAATTGAACCCTTTTGTGATTTCAGGGGAGATGGAGGATGGAGATTAAGATTAAGATTAAGATTAGGATTAAGAGTAAGAGTTTTTGGTCAGAAACCAATGCCCTTTCCTTTCAACATTTTTACACTCGCCTTGCTCGGCGCCGGACTGGCTACGGCGGCCTCGGTGCCGCTCTGGCGGAATTGGTGCCGCCGGACCGGCGTCATGGATGACCCCGGCGAGCGGAAATTGCATTCCGCGCCCATTCCGCTGGCGGGGGGATTGGCCGTGATGACGGGCGTGCTGGCGCCGGTGCTGGCGGGGGCGCTGCTGACGGCGGCGCGAACCGGCCCGTCGCGCTGGCTGCTCAATTCCAGCACCGCCGGCGCCTTTGGTCATGGCTTTGACAAGGAGGCGCTCCAGTTGGCCGCCATTCTGGCCGGCGCGCTCGGGATGCTGCTGATCGGTTTGCTGGACGATAAGTTTGAGTTGCGGCCCGCGGTCAAATTCAGCGGGCAGTTCCTGGTGGCGCTGATGGTCGCCTCCGCCGGCGTCCGCATTACCTTGTTCGTTCCCAGCCTCTGGTTCCACTACGGCATCACTATCTTGTGGATTGTGACTGTGGTCAACGCCTTCAATTTCATGGACAACATGGACGGACTTTGCACCGGGCTGGGGATCATCGGCGCGTGGTGCTTCGGCGTCATTTCCGCCAGCCAGGGCCAGTTCCTTGTGGCCGCGACCTGCTTTCTCGTCACGGGCGCGCTGGCTGGTTTTCTCCCGTATAATTTCCCCGCCGCCGGCGTTTTCCTGGGCGACGCGGGAAGCCACTTGACAGGCTACCTGATGGCGGTGCTGGCGATCCTGCCTCATTTTTACACGGTGAAACATCCGCTCAAGTGGGCGGTGTTGACGCCGCTGCTGGTGCTGGCGCTGCCGCTGGGCGACCTGGCCCGCGTCGTCCTGCTGCGCTGGAAAATCGGCAGGCCGTTTTATGTCGGCGACACCAACCACTTGTCCCACTGCCTGGCGCGCCGGGGCCTAAGCCGGACCCGCGCGGTGCTCCTCATCTGGCTGCTGGCGGCGGCGCTGGGGGCGCTGGCGTGTTTTTTGCAATGACCTCCGTCGAAGCGGTCATGCTCGCGCTGGCGGAAATGGCTTCGGAAAGCGCCGCCAGGCCCTCGGCGCGGGGCATCGAGCCGAGGAGGTGGTCGTCCTCAAAATTATTGACGACAGGAATGTTGCGCAGTTCGCTGGCCAGCAGCACCGGCAGCGCGTCCAGCAACTTCTGACCCGGCCGCAGCCGCGGCGGCGGCGGGCGCATCACATCCGCCGCGATGACGGCGCTGAGTTCCCGGCCGGCGCCCAGGTATCCCTTCAAATCCTGCAAGGCGACGATCCCCACCAGGCGGCCCTGGCCGTCCACCACCGGCAGAAAATTATTCGGGCTGCCCAGGAAACGCCCGGCGATCTCCGGCAACGTCGCATTCTCGCGCACGGGCGGCACCGGGGCGCGCATCAAATCCCCGATCGTCTGCTCGGTCGCCGCGCCCAGCCGCGAGCTTTCCACCTCCAGGCTCCGCAACCGCAACGGCTCCGTATAAATGGAATGCGAATGCAGCCGGCGCGACACGATAATGGAAACTGCGCACCCGATCATCAGCGCCGGCATGAGGGAATAATTGAGCGAGATTTCCAGGATCATCACCATCGCCAGCAACGGCGAGCGGGTCGTCGCGGCAAAAAGGCTGCCCATTCCCACCAGCGCAAAAATCCCCACCGGCAAATTCGCGGGGGCCAGTCCGTGCCGTTGCAGCTCGATCCCCAAAATGCTCCCCAGACCCGCGCCCAGAAACAACGTCGGCGTAATCACCCCGCCCACCGCGCCGGACCCGACGGTGATGACGGTGGCCAGCAATTTGGCCAGAAAAATACCGATCAATAATTTTTCCGCGGGCGGACTCTCCACAATGCCGCTGGCGATGGTGTAGCCGTTGCCCCAAACTTCCGGGAACGCCAGCGCCATCGTTCCCACCAGCAAGCCGCCCAGCGCCATCCGCGCCGGCAATCGCTCGATCTTCTTGAAAAGCTCCCCGCTGCCGCGCAACAATCTCAGAAACACCGCCCCCAACACTCCCGCCGCGATGCCCAGCGCCACAAACCACGGCAATTGCGCGACACTGGTGAATTCGTAGTTGGGCGCCGCGTACCAGAGCCGCACCCCGAAAAAACTCCGCGACAACATCGCCGCCACGACCGACGAACAGAGCAGCGGCGCGAACAGGTTCATCGAAAAATTCCCCAGCACTATATGCGCCGCGAAGATCGCCCCCGTGATCGGCGCGTTGTATGCCGCCGACATCCCGGCCGCCGCCCCGCACGCCACCAGCAGCCGCAGACGATACGGCTGCCAGCGCGCCAGTTGCCCCCACTTCGACGCCGCCGTCGCCGACAGTTGCGTGATGCCCCCTTCGCGTCCGATGGACGCCCCGGTGCCGATGCTGATCAGCGAAGAAAGGGCGCGGATGATGCCGACGCGAAACGGCAGCCGCCCATCGCCCGCCACGACCACTTCCAGCAAATTGGTCGAGCGATACTTTCCGGCGAAACGAAATCCCCAGAACAAAACCAGTCCCGCCCCCAGTCCGCCCAGCGCAGGCACCAGGACGCGGGAGACAGCGTCGCGCACTGACAAAACGGGGACGAACTCGCTGCCCAGGTGGGTGGAGTAAAGTCTTTGCGCCCCTTCCACGGCCCAATAAAAAAACAGGTTAACCAAACCGCCCAGGACCCCCACTCCGGCGGCCATCAGCAGGTGGAAGGCATCCTCGCTGGGGAACAGCCTCTGGCGCACCGGCAAAACCTTCCGCCAATGGCGGCGCAAATAAGCCCGCGCCGCGCCGGCGATCCCTTCAATTGTTTTCGGCCACAAAGCCATAAGCGTTCAGGACAAAATTCGTTAGGATTGGATTTTGTCCCGCACGACATGGAACAGCCGGTCACAATGTCCGCATCGCGTTTTCACTTTTTCCCGATCCACCAGCGCCAATAGCCTGCTGGCATGTTTGATTTTGCCGTAGCTGCCCTTTTGCGTTTGCCGCGTCGCCGATTCCAGCGCCGCATAGATTTGAGTTTTCGGCTCTTCCTCCAAGTTCGTTCGGCGTGGCAAGGCGTTCCCGTTAAAGCCCTGGGCGTAATAGTCCGCCAGCGCTTCGGGGTCGGCCACCAGCCACGTTTCCATGCACTGCGCCATAAGATGCACTTGTTCTTCCTGCGCCGCTTGCAGATCCCATCCATCGCGCTGGTGAAGGTGCGCACGGGGAAAGGCTGTCACGGCATCCTCCGAGTCCACCAAAAGGAGATTGAACTTCTCCGGCTCTTTTTCGAGGGCATTGGTGAAAGCACCCATCGCCTGATTGCGCCCTCCGCAAGAGGTGATTGTCCAGCGGCAGCGGTGTAGACGCGCCAATTCCACCAAGGGTTTGAGAAAGGAGGACATCCCCTGGCGAAGCGCGGCCTTGGTTTCAGCCGAATTGCCGCCGCCCTCGAAGTAGATGGCAATTTCCATTAGGGGTTTCCTCCCAGTTTGCCCATGCGCCAGATTTCACCGAGGCGATATTGCTCCAGCCAGTGTTGCAACCTCGCCGAATCCAGCCGTCGGAACTCCGTGCCGCCGACATAATCGCACACCAACACCGAGTCCGTCTGCTCGCTAAGGGCGGAGACCAGCACATCGGAATGGGTGGTCACGATCACCTGCGTCTTGGCGGATGCCTCGACCAGCAACTCGGCGATGATGGCCAGCGCGTCGGGATGCAGCCCAAGCTCCGGCTCTTCGATGCACACCAACGGCGCTTTTCCGGGATGCAGGAGCACGGCTATCAAGGCGAGAAAACGAATCGTGCCGTCCGAAAGGCGCGTGGCCGGGACGGGGGTTTTGAGGCCGTCTTCGTGCAGATAAACTTGCACGGAGCCGCCCAGTAACTTGGTGGTCAGCCGCTTGAAACGGGGCAGAAATCGCTGCATCAATTCAAGGAATCGCGGCCAGGAATCTTGATGCTCCAAATCGTTCAACACATGACCGAGATTCACGAGGTTCGGGAGCAGCTCATCTCCCGGCAGGTTGGCCGGCTGCGCTTGGCGTAGCGCAGCGGAACGCCCAAAACCCCACTCGCGGTAAATCTGAATGCGTCCGAATTGCTCCCCCACATGGGTCAGGTCTGGATAGAGGTCTGGGTCTTTGCGTTGGGAGAAGATGGATTGCTCAGGGTTAAGGCTATCGGTTGCGAAGAGGTGGGAGACATATTTGCCTGTTTTTTCCCCGCCCTCTGCCTTGCGCTTCATCATTATCGTGGATACATCTTCGAATGCACGGATGAATAAGTAATCCAGCAGCCCGCCTGGGGCTTCCGCCAAGATCTCGTCAACTATCTCGATCCGGCCATGTGCTTCCGTGAGTCCCAGACGATAGACTATATCGAGCTCCGGCTTGTTTGAGCTGAGTCTTGCCTCAATAACGGCAGGCTGTGCCGGCGAAGCTCCCTTCCAAAGCCATTCCTCCGCTGTTCCGCCGATTCGGATGGCTTCGGCGAGATTCGTCGGCGTGGCGTGGAGCAGTTCAATGGCTTCGATGAAGTTCGATTTGCCGGAGCCGTTCGGACCGATCAGCACGTTTAACGGCGTCAATTCGATCTCCCGGCTCTCCGGACCAAACGACAGAAAGTTGGTCAGTTTCAGGCTCTTTAGGAATGGATTGCTCATGTCATTGTGCGTCTTTCGCTTCTTTTATGGTTCAGCCAAATCCAATTTACAGGTTCTTGAGGCATTTTCACGCTATTTCCGACTTTCCCAGCCGGGTGGGGGGTGAGACAGAATTCCGCAAATTGGCGTCGGGGTTTGTCTTTTGCACAAAGCGGCGCTGTCGCGCCGCACTCCAAAACGCTTCGCGTTCCGCTGATGCGGCCGAAAGGCCGCTTTGGAGCGCGGCGCGAGAGCGCCGCTTTCCCACAGCCCACTCCTCCGGTTGCCTTTCACCGCAGGAGATCCTCGAAGAAAGGCGTTTGCCGCCGGATGAGAAGTTTTCCTTTGCGTATCTGCGTCAATCCGCGTGATCTGCGGGCAACGCCGCAATCGGCAGTCTCTGGACGCCTTGCGCGCCTTGCCCGTTCACTGTGGGGCAGGAATATGCGCAAGTGGCTAATACTGCGTGCCTTACAACCAGACTCATATATCTTCATTTACATGTTGACATTCCGGGATTAAATGCTAGATTTGCCAGCCTATGATAAGTCATGCATGGTCTGATGTTTTCTCTGTTTTCTCCTGTTCATGTTCTTTGGTTGCGGCTTGCCGCGCTGCGCCTTGGCGACTTTGCGTTGAATTCTTCACAATTAAGGCTAATTAAGGCTAATTAAGCTTAATTAAGGTTAATTAAGGCTAAAAATGATGATTTTTTTAGATGAAACCACTAAACACGGCAAAATTTGCCTAGTGGCGCTCCCGCCCCTAGCCCTCCGCAATCAGGGCAACCGGCGCGTGCAGTTCAGATCGAGTCAAACCGCGTCAAACCCAGTCAAACCAAAACGGCTGGTTTGGCCCCGGCACTTCATCCCGGTTCCCGCCAGTTGCCAGTTGCCAAGTTTTGCCGCCTGCCCCACATTATCCCGCAAATGAGCAAATGTTTCTATGTGACTACCGCCATTGATTACGTCAATGGCCAGCCCCATCTGGGCCATGCCTACGAAAAGGTCATCGCCGATGTGGTCGCCCGCGCCAGACGCTGCCTGGGCGATCCGGTCTTTTTCCTCACCGGCGTGGACGAGCACGGGCAGAAGGTCCAGCTCGCCGCGCGGGCGGAAGGGAAGAATCCGCAGGAGTATTGCGACGGGCTGGCGGTCGCATGGCGGCAATTCGCCCAAAAACTGGGCCTTTCCAACGACGATTTCGTCCGCACCACCGAACCGCGCCACAAAGCCGTCGTCCAGGCCATTTTGTCGCGGCTTTACGCCGAAGGGCACTTCTACAAGAAAACCCACCGCGGCTTTTACTCCACCGCCGCCGAAACTTTTTTGACGGAGAAGGACCGCCTCCCCGACGGCTCGTTTGATCCGGCTTATGGAAAGGTCATCGAACTGGAGGAGGAGAACTACTATTTCAAGCTCCGCGAACACCAGGCGTGGCTGACGGATTACATCGAGGCCAATCCCGCCTTCATCGTCCCCGAGCCGCGCCGCAACGAAATCCTCGGCTTTCTGAAAAACAACGAATTGGAGGACCTGTGCATCAGCCGGCCGGCGGCGCGGCTGAACTGGGGCATTCCCATCCCGTTCGATCCCGCTTTCGTCACCTACGTCTGGTTCGACGCCCTGCTCAACTACATCAGCATCCCCGCCGCCCACGGCGACCCCGCCGTGACGACCGCCCTAAAATCCCCAATGGAAAGGCAGAATGCAGAAGGCAGAATGCAGAAAGCGGAAATCCCCAATCCGCAATCCGCCTTCTGCCTTCAGCCTTCTGCCTTCAGCCTTCTGCCTTCTAAATTGGAACTTTGGCCTGCCGACGTTCAGGTGATCGGCAAGGACATCCTGAAATTTCACGCCGTCTTCTGGCCGATCATGCTCAAAGCGATGGGCCTCCCGATGCCCCGGCAAATCCTCGTCCACGGCTGGTGGCAAAAGGACGGCGAAAAACTGAGCAAAAGCACCGGCAACGTCGTGGACCCGATCGCGGTCATTGGCCAATGGGGCCTGGATGCCTTCCGCTACTACGTGATTCGCGAACTGGACATCGGGCCGGATGGGAATTGGACCGACGCCGGTTTCCGCTCGCGCTACCAGGCCGAACTGGCCAACGGCCTGGGCAACCTGGTCAACCGCTCGCTCTCCATGATCAAACGCTATCGCAACGGGCGCGTGCCGGGCGGGACCCTGCAACTGGCGGCGGAGATTTCGGAATGCCGCGCGGTGGTGCTGGCGAGTTATCGCGTCCATCAATTGCAGGAGGCGCTGCTGGCCATAAGCGCCCTGATCACCCGGGCCAACCAATACATTGACCAAACCAGCCCGTTCAAGCTGGCCAAGGACCCGGCCCGGGCCGCGACGTTGGATGATATCCTTTACACGCTGGCCGAAGTGTGCCGCGCCCTGGCCGTTCTTCTTTGGCCGGTCATTCCCGGCGTGGCGGAGAAACTCCAGCGGCAACTGGGTTTCCAGGCGGCGGCGGCCAATCTGGCCGAACCGCCGGCGCCCATCGTCCCCGGCCATGAACTGGGGGAAATCTTCCCCCTCTTCCCGCGAAAGGAAGGATGAGATGAACCATTGCGGATTGCGGATTGCGGATCACCCAATCCGCAATGGATTATCCTCCTCCCCCATGAACACACGACGCCCTTAAATTGTCTTGGTAATTGTGAATCGGTTAGCACACAGATTTCCCAGTTCCTGGGTAGCACGGGCGACTCGCCCGTTCCGTCGGGCCACTGGCCCGGCGAATGGTGTCCTGCGGCTGTTGTCAACAGCCCGGCGTCACGACTGCAATCCGCCGCTCACGGTTCCGGTCGGCGAGTCGCCGACCTGGACGGGCGAGTCGCCCGTTTTACCCATGCCGTGCAGTGCCGGGCCTGGAGGTTGGGTTTTCCCGGCTGGGCTGTTCCTGGCGTGCTGGTGGCTGGCTTCCGCCGCCGCGCTGGCGCAGGCGAAATTTGAAGTCACCCTCGACCGCGACACGATCAGCCTGGGGGAAACGGCCACGTTGACCATGACGGCGGAGAACGGCTCCTTCAAGAGCCAGCCCAGTCCGCCGCCCGTCCAGGGCCTGCAATATGGCGGCGTCAGCTCGCAAACGCAGATGGTCTTTGACGGCTCCCAAATGACGACCAAGAATGTTGTTTCCGTGGAGGTCCATCCCACCCGCGAAGGCAGTTTCACCATCCCCGCCATCCAGGCCGTTGTGGGTGGCAAGCCGTTGGCGAGCAAGCCGTTGACCTTGAAAGTCGTCAAAGGGAACCTGCCGTCCACTCCCGGCAAACTCGACCCGGCTTTCGTCCGGCTGGTCGCGCCCACGAACACGATTTATGCGGGCCAGGTCATCCCGCTGGATATCCGGTGCTATTGCGTGGCGGCCAGCGGAGTGCAACTGCCCCAGTTGAGCAGCGACTCATTTACGATAGGCCCCATGCCGGATTTCCGCGGCAATCCGCCCCAAGTCAACATCCAGGGCACCGCCTATAACTTCTTAAGTTTCCGCGTCCCGATCACGCCCAACAAGACAGGCGACCTCACCCTCGGCCCCGCGACCTGGAGCCTTAATTTGGTGACCCGGAGGGATTTTTTCGGCAACCCATTCAGCACAACTCCGGTCAATCCCAGCAGCGACACGCTGGCCTTTCATGTCCTGCCCATTCCCACCAACCATGTCCCCGCCGGCTTCAACGGCGCGGTGGGCCAATTTTCGCTGGCCCAATTCGAGGCCGGTCCCGCCACGGTCGCGGTCGGCGACCCGGTCACCTTGAAAATCCGGATCGCCGGGAAAGGCTCGTTTGACATCCTCAGTCTCCCCGACGATCCATCGGGCTGGCGCGACTTCAAGACCTATCCGCCGGTGAAGAAATTTGAAAGCAGCGACCCGCTGCAAATCGAAGGCTCCAAGTATTTCGAGCAGGTTCTCTCGCCGGAAAACGTCGGTGTCAAGGAAATCCCGGCCTTTGTCTTCAGTTACTTTGACCCCGAGAGCGGCTCCTTTCACACGCTGACCCATCCGGCCGTCCCGTTGCATGTGCTGCCCACCGCCGCCACGCCGCAGCCCTCGGTCGCCGCCCCCGCCCCGGCCCCGGCCGAAGCGCCGCCGCCCGCGCAGGAGATTGTCAATATAAAGGTGCGCCCCGGCCCCCTGGCGGCGGCCGGCCCGCCGCTGCTGCGGCGGCCCGGTTTTCTCGCCTGGCAGGCCGTTGCGCCCCTGGCCTGGATTTGCGCGCTGCTCTGGCGCCGTCAAAAAGAAAAACTGGCCAACAACCCGCGCCTGCGCCGGCGCCGCGCCGTGGCGCGCCTGGTGCAGCAGGGCCTGGCCGAACTGCCCGCCCGCGCCCAGGCCCATGATGCCGAGGCGTTTTACGCGGCCGTTTTTCGTTTGCTCCAGGAGCAACTGGGCGAACGGCTCGATCTGCCCGCCTCCGCCATCACCGGGGCCGTCCTGGAAGAGGCGCGCGGAAGGGGCTTGAGTGAGCCGTCCGAAACTCTGCTGCGGGAATTGTTCCTCGCCTGCGACCGCTTCCGCTACGCCCCGGAACGCTCGGCGCAGGAACTGGCCGCGCTGATTCCCCAGGTGAAAAGCGCGTTGCAGGCGTTGCAAGAAATGGCCCCGCCGGACGGCGGCCCGGCCCGGAAGAATCTGTTGCAGGGCGCCGCCGCCTTGTTGCTATTGTTGACTTCCGCGGCTGCCGCGCGCGCCGATGCGGCTTCCGCCCCGTTCGACCAAGCCAACCAGCTTTACGAGGAAGGCCATTACACGGCGGCCGCCGCCGCTTACGAGAACATGACGCGGAGCGGCCAGGTGTCGGCGGCGGTTTATTTCAACCTGGGCAATGCGTGGTTCAAGGCCGGCCAGACCGGGCGCGCCATCTGCGCCTGGCGCCGGGCGGCGGAACTGTCCCCGCGCGATCCGGATGCGCGGGCCAACCTGCAATTCGCGCGCAACCAGCCGGGCCTGGGCGCGCCCGCCATTCCGGGAAGCCGCTGGACGCGCTGGACGGCGCTTCTGACGCTGGACGAATGGACGGAGCCGGTGTCGGCATTTGGCGCGCTTTTGTGTTTAGTATTGACAGTTCGCCAAATCCAGCCAGCCTGGAAGAAAGCGACTTCCGGCCTGGTCTGGGCGCTGGCGACGGCGTGCGTGTGCGGGCTGGTTTGCCTGGGCCTTGCGCTTGACACCCGTTTGGGCGGGCAGTCCCTGGTGGTGGTGGTGCCCGAAGTCGTCGCGCGGCGCAGTCCCCTGGAGGAGGCCCCCAGCGTCTTCACCGCGCACGACGGCGCGGAACTGTTGGCGTTGGACAGCAAGGACGGCTGGCTGGAAGCCGCCGACGCCGCGAACCACAGCGGATGGCTGCCGCAAGATGAAGTCGAACGCGCCCCGTGACACGGAAGAACCCAACGGAGTGTTGGAGTGTTGGAGTGATGGAGTGATGGAGTGATGGAGCGTTGGGAAGATTCAGCCACCCATCACTCCATCACTCCATCACTCCATCACTCCAGTTCCCCGTCACTCCAGTTCCCCGTCACTGCGGCGCGACGGTCACTTTGCCCTGCGCCGCGTCATAGACCAGTTTCATGCCGGCGGGCGCGGCGGGAAGCTGGCCGACATAGTGTTTGGCCGCCAACTCGTTCAAGTCCGCGGGGAGATGCCCTTCCTGCTCGTTGAAAAGCTGGATGGCCTGATTGAGCGAAGTCAAGTCCACCGTCTTGACAGCGAGTTGCTGCGCCTTGACCAGCGCGCCGACATAACCGTTGCCGGCCTGAGCCGGGGGCGGAGTGTTATTGACAGGCGCCACCGTGGTGGAAGGGCCGGAACTGTTCTCGTCCTTGCCGCAACCCGTGAGGACGAGTCCGGCCACCAAAAGAACCGTGCAACAGGCGGATTTCATTATTGATGATAAATGTACTGGCCGTTATTATTCCATTGCCACAGTTGCATAAGGTCAACATGGCCGTCGAAAAGAGCGGCGTTGATCGCGCCGGGAAATGGCTGGTCTGGCGTGACCGGCTGCGCGCGGTTGGCTTGGGCCGGAGCGATGTCGCCGTGCCGGTTGATCATCATGCGTCCAATGCCCCCATCCGGCCCCCCGGTGGCGTCGTCGCTGCCGTCGTAAAGGTTGGACGGATCGGGGAGGACGTTCTCCTCATCCGGCCAGCCCTCAATCCGCGCTCCATCGGCGAATAGCAGCGTGCGCGATGGCTTTTCAACGGACGATTCCGCCGGAAAATACATGGCAAGAAGTTGCGCTGTGTTTCCTTCAAGAGCGCCCGTGCCGCCGCCAGTGTAGAACCAGGCGTTTAGGATGTAACTGGCCTTCTCTATGACATTGATGCCGGCATTGTTCGTGGATACCTTCGACCAAGCCATATCCGCCGTTCCACTAAAGCTGCCTTCCGCAACGCCTCCAGGCTGAAATGTAGTCGAAGGACACCTCAGAACATTGGTTACATTGACGATGTCGGACGAAAATGTTGTGGTCCATGTTCCTTGGTTATAGTCAACCATCAGCCCATGGTTTTCGCTGCGGTAATTGACCGCGGCTATATTGATCTGCTTGAGGTTGCTGACGCAATTGACCCTTTGCGCGGCCAGCTTTGACCGGGCCAAAGCAGGCAGCAGCAGCGCGGCGAGAATGGCGATAATGAGGACCACCACCAACAGTTCAATGAGGGTGAAAGCGTCGGTCCGCGCCGGCCACCGGCCCTTTCGCGAGAACCACGGGGCTTTGGGAGTCTTCATATATGCACTGTCTTTGTTAATCGCTCGGCTGGTTTTAACATACACCAATCTACAGCGGCAGCCTGTCTCATGTCAATTCCAAAATTCTGCCTCTGTTGATACACGCGCTTCCAGTGCGCCCGTTTCCGCCAATTGTCTTTGCCCCGGGGAGCGGCAGGGCGCGTGCCAGGAGAATGGCATCGCGCTATTGCGGCTTGGCCCTGACCAGGGCGCGCGCGCGCTCGACCAGCTCCGCGTCCGCCGCCAGGTCGCCAAAACGCAGCCGCGGGAGACCGCTCTGCTGCCGGCCCAGCAAGTCCCCCGCCCCGCGCAGATTCAAGTCCGCCTCGGCAATGCGAAAACCATCGGTGGTCTCCTCCATCGTTTTCAGCCGCTCGCGCGCCGCGGCGGATTTCCCCGCGGCAATCAGGATGCAATAGGATTCCTCCGCGCCGCGTCCGATGCGGCCGCGCAATTGATGCAGTTGGGCCAGCCCGAACAGCTCCGCGTTTTCAATCACCATCAGGGTGGCGTTGGGCACGTCCACGCCCACCTCCACGACCGAGGTGGCCATCAGGACCTGCGTATGACGCGCGCGAAACGCGGCCATCACCTGTTCCTTTTCCCGGCTCTTGAGCCTGCCGTGCAACAGCCCCACTTTCCATGGCGCGAAGACTTTTTCCAGATGATGCCATTCGCGGGCGGCGGCCTTGACTCCGGCGCTGGTGTCCGCGTCCTCTACCCGGGGATAAATCACGTAGGCCTGGCGGCCCCGGGCCAGCTTTTCCCGCAGGAACGCCCACACCCGGGGCAGGCTTTCCGCCGCGCGCAAAAAAGTCTTGACGCGCCCCCGCCCCGGCGGGCCTTGCTCGATGACCGAAATGTCCAGGTCCCCGTACAAGGTCAGCCCCAGGGTGCGGGGAATGGGCGTGGCGGTCATCACCAGCAGATGGGGATAGCTGCCCTTGCGCACCAGTTGTTCGCGCTGCGCCACGCCGAACTTGTGCTGTTCGTCAATAATAACCAGTCCCAGCCGCGCCGGCGCGAACGAGGCCTCCAACAGCGCGTGAGTGCCGATGTAAAGCGCCGGCCGGAAAGGCCGCCCTGCCGCCCCGGCAGGGCGACGCTCCTGCGGAGCCGCCTCGGAACCGGCTCTGCCGCCGCCGGTGCGAACCTCCACCGCCGCGCCCAGCGGCTCCATCCAGCGCCGGAAGTTCCGCGCGTGCTGTTCGGCCAGGACCTCCGTCGGCGCCATCAACGCCGCGTCCGCGCCGCTTTCCAGCGCCATCAGCATGGCGCACGCCGCCACCACGGTTTTGCCGGAGCCGACGTCCCCTTGCAGCAGCCGCCGCATCGGGGCCGGACCGGCCATGTCGCGCCGGATTTCCCGCAGCACCTTCGTTTGCGACGCGGTCAACTCAAACCCCAGGCGCGCCAGGAACGGCTTGATCAGACGGTTGTGGTCCCCCGCGCAAGGGAGCGGATGCGCCCGCGCCTCCAGTGTCTTGCGCCGCGTCAGAAGCGCGAGCTGCAACTCGACATATTCATCCAGCGCCAGCCGTTGCCGCGCGATGTCCTTGTCCATCAACTCTTCCGGGAAATGAAGCATCCGGAGGGCGCGAGCGCGGGAGGGGATGGGGACGGATTGCGGATTGGCCGAAGATCGGCTTCCCATTGCGGATTGCGGATTGACGGAATCGGCATTTGGCAGTTCGATGCGCTGGCCGGTCAGCGGAATTTGCGGATCCGGTTCCGGGACGAGCGGGGCAAATTCCGCGACGATTCGCCACAGCAAGGAGCGCAACCAGCGTTGCGGCAAACCCTCCGTCAGCGGATAAATCGGCGCGATGCGGTTGAGGTGAATGGAGTTCTCGACGCCGTCCCCTTGCACGACTTCCGTTTCCGGGTGGTCCATCGTCCGCGGCCGCAGCGAATTCGGCCTGCCAAAGACCACCACCTCGTCGCCGATGCTGAAGTGCCTCTCCATAAACGGCTGGTTCCACCACCGGCAGTGCAAACGCCCGGTTCCATCTTCCACAATGAACTCATAAACCGACCGTTCCCCATGCCGGTACCGATTCACCCCGGCGGCGAGGATCTTTCCGCGGGCCAGCGCCGGCTCTTCCAGTTTCAAGGAGGCGATGGGCAGGAAATGCCGGCGATCCTCGTAGCGCCGCGGCCGGTGCAACAACAGGTCGCCCACACAGCGCAATTCCAGCCGCTCCAACTGCCCCGCCCGCTCCGGCCCGATGCCGCGCAACTCCCGCAGCGGCGTTTGCAATGGATGGGGCGGATTGGACACGGCGACTTTATAGAGGATTTCCCGCCCAAAATGGAAGGCAAATGAAAGCCGCTTCTGGAGGACGAAAAAAGGGACGTTGATCTTTCGCGGCGGGCGCGGCAATATCCAGGAATGATCCTAGGAGAACAACTGGCGCCAAATTCCGTCGAAGCATAAAACCCATCCTCAACATGAAACACAAAGTTCTTTCCATCACCCTCGCCCTTGCAGCATTGACGATGAGCCGTTCCGCCCAGGCCCAAACGGAAATCGAGATCGGCGGTGTATCGGGCTTCAAGGACACGCCGATGGAGCCGGGCGGCAAATGGCATGTGCATGATCCGGAGCGTCCGCAACCGGCCATCGTCGCGCCCGGCACCTTCAGCACCCAGGAGCAACCGGGCAAGCCGCCCGCCGATGCCATCGTGTTGTTCGACGGCCAAGACCTTTCGCAATGGCAGGACAAGACCGGCCAGCCGGCGCCGTGGAGGCTGGAAAAAGGCGCGATGATTTCCGCGAAAAGTGACATCGTGAGCAAGCGGCAGTTCGGCGACATCCAGCTCCATGTCGAGTTTTGCGAGCCGGCGCCCGCCAGGGGCAGCGGCCAGGGGCGCGGCAACAGCGGTGTCTTCCTGATGGACCTTTTCGAGGTTCAAGTGCTTGACAATTACGATAACAAAACCTACGCGGACGGCGCGGCGGCGGGCCTGTACGGCCAGCATCCGCCCCTGGTCAACGCCTGCCTGCCGCCAGGACAATGGCAGGTCTATGACATCATTTTTACCGCCCCGCGATTTGAAACCAATACTGCGGCGAAGCCGGCCTCGGCGGAATCCCAGCGCCTGGCGACGGCGCCTCCGACTCCGCAATTTGAATGCGCCGACCCCAACGTGACGGTGAAGACGCCGGGCTACGTCACCGTGATCCACAACGGCGTGGTGGTGCAGAACCACCAGTCGTTGCACGGCTCGACCAATTGGCGCGTTCCGGGCAAATACATCCCGCACGGCCCAACCGGCCCGGTGGGTTTGCAATTCCACAACGATCCGGTCAGCTTCCGCAACATCTGGGTGCGCCCCATCGAGACGCCGGACGATCCGTAACGGAGCCGTCAGCTTTTTGGCTGGCAGGCGCCCTCCGGCCAGTGGCGGGTTGCTTCGAGCGGCTCGCCTGTTTCGAGGAGACTCTTTAGGCTTGACAGAATGAGCGGCCAGCCGTCCGAAACCGCTTCAATGAACTTGGAGCCGGGTTTGTCCATCTGGTGAACGATTGTAAGCTTGACCGACTCGTCCTGCTTTTCCAGATCGTACGTCAGGCGCGAATGTCCTTCCGCGCGCATCTCGGGATTGAGTTCGTGGCGCCACGACAGGACCCGCCGCCGCTCCGGCTCGATTTCGAGAATTTCCCCGCTGTCCGCGACGCGCCCGCCGGGAGCCAGGATCCGCCAGGATGCTCCAGGCTCCCATTTGCTTTCCTGCGATGTTCCCATCCAGTATTGGCGGGTGAATTCAGGCTCGGTCAGCGCCCGCCACAGCTTCCGCGGCGTCGTGCGAATGTATATGACATAAATAAACTTGGATTTAGCCATAAGATTATCATCAACACCGCATTAAACGCGCTTACAATATGCAGGCAGTTGTTTTTTCTGTCAAGGCCGTGTGCCTCCGCCGGCTGTGTCAAGCAGACGATTGTTCCTTCCAACTGCCTTGAAGAAGGTGTAGCAGAAAACTCCATCCGGCGCGGCGGTCCGGTACAGGTCCTGGATTCCCTTGTCGAAGGCATCCGGCTCAATGAGGCCCGCGTTGAGGGCCGGTTCCCGGATGCCCTCAATCATCGCCGTGAAGGTGTTCTTCGTGAACCCCTCGACCAGTTCAGGCTTGCTGGAATCAACATAGACCATCCGGGGCGAGACACGGACTGAGCCATAGCCCGCGGCGCACAGCAGCGGATAAAGCTCTCTGCCGGCCATCGCGTTCCCGCCGGCGCGCCGTTGCAGCTCAACCTGGCACTGAATCGCCCGGCGGGCCGCTTCACTCTCAGGATAAAAACAGACGGAGCCATGATCCCCTTCGATGACCGTGATCGTGCCGCCCCGCCGCAAATGCCGTTTCAGAATGCGCAGCGCCTCGACGGGCCGCGGGAGATGTTCGAGGACAAAGCATACGAAAATGTGGTCGAAGAAGGCCGCCGCATAAGGCAAATGGAAGAGGTCCGCCTGTTCACATTGAACATTGCCCAGGCCCGCCGCCGCAACTCGTCTCCCGGCTTCAGCGACCGACGCCGCGGATATGTCCACCGATGTAATCAATGCCTCCGGACTGTTCCTGGCCAAAGTCACGGTTTGCGCGCCGACGCCGCAACCGGCTTCCAGAACACGGCTTCCCGCCGGGTAGGCGGTGTCGGCGTGCAACAACTCGACCAGCGTTGAGGCCTGGTCCTGAAGACGCCGGTTTTCCCTATGATGATAGCCGTGGACGTATTTTGTATTCATGTTTCCTGTTTCGGGTGAAATTCGTGGTTTTATTCCTTTCAGTCTGCCGCTCATTGCGGCGCGGTTGCCGGCGGTGTCTCCGCCTCATAAAGTTCCATTTCCTTTTGCAGAGTTGCGGCGAGCGCGCTGTTCTGTTGCGCCCGCGCCAACTCCAGGGCGCGCCGGGCCGTGGCGGTCGCTTCTCCATACATCCCCGCCTCCGCATAAGCCGCGGCCAGGGTGTGCAGAATCACGGGATTGGCTTCCCCGCTCAATTGGCTGGCCTGCGTGGCAAGCGCAACGGCTTTTGCACCGTTGCGGAGCGCCGTGCCGGGTGTCGTGGCCAGCAACCACGCGAGGTTGTTCAGGACGTTGACCTGGCCGGGCTTGATTGCGAGGGATTTTTGGTACTGCGCGATGGCCGCCGCGTCCGCGCCCTTCCCGGCCAGGGCATTGCCCAGGTTGTTGAGGACATCGGCATTGTCAGGCGCGATTTCCAGGCAGTCGCGGTATTGGGCGATGGCTTCATCCAGTCTGCCGCGCCGGAGGAGCGCATTGGCCAGATTGTAGTGAACGTCGTAGTTGACAGGCTGGGTTGCCAGCGCCTCCTGGAATTGAACGATGGCATCATCGTCTCTGCCATGCTTGACAAGATCATTGCCCAGGTTGTAATGGGCCACATCGTTGCCGGTGGTGCAGGAAAGGGCGTGGTTCCACAACGACTCGCTGTCGCGCCAAAAAGAGGCCTGCGCGTGCGCGCAGTATGTCAAGGCCGCGAGGATCGCCGCGGAACATCCTCCCACCACCGCGCGGCGGCAACGCCAGACCGCAGACACCCCGGCCGCCTCCCAGATCAGCGCCACACACAAGCCGATCTGCGACAAGTAACTATTCCGGTCCGCATGCGCGAAGTCGCCCGCCTGAACAACGCCGATCACCGGCACGAGCACTCCCAAGTACCAGAACCAGCCCACCAAAAGCCAGGGGCGTTTTCGCCGCAGCATCAGAACTCCTCCAGAAATGACCGCCAGCAGCAGAATCGCCGCAGCCATTTCCCAAAGCGAAGGGCTTTTCGCCGGGTAGGGATAAAAAACCGCCAGCCCTGCCGGCCAGAACATCTGACGCAGATAGACGAGGTATGAAACCACGGCATTGCAAATCCGCATCGGCATGGGAATACGGTTTGCCGTCGAGACCCCCTCACCCGCGGCGATGACCGTCACCACGCAGGCCGCCGCCGCCAGCGCCAGCAGGGGAATCTTTTCCAGGATCAGGCGCTTGGGAATGCCGGCGGCGCGGGATGACGTCCCCGCCGGGAAGCGGTTGAGCGGCCAGTAATCCAGCAGCAACAGCACAAAAGGCAGCACCACCGCCGTCGGCTTGGACAGCAGCCCCAGGACAAAAAACACCAAAGTCAGCGCATAAAACAATTCCTGCTTTCTGCTTTCTGCTTTCCTCATTTCCACATAGCGGACATAAGCGCCCAGCGTCAGCATGAAGAAGAAAGCGCCCAGCACGTCCTTGCGCTCCGTCACCCACGCCACCGACTCCGCTCGCAGCGGGTGAATGGCAAACACCGCCGCCAGGAACGCGCTGCGCCAAAGCGCGCCGGTCATCCGCCGCATGACCAGGAACAGCAGGACGGCGGAAGCGGCGTGAATGAGGACATTGGCGAGATGATAGCCTCCCGCATTCGGCCCGTGGAGCTGATAATCCAGCCTCAGCGAGATCATGGTCAGCGGGTGGTAGAGACTGCACTCCACATGAGTGAACGCATAAGCCACGCCCTTCAGGCTGACTCCGCTGCTCAACTGGGCGTTCTCATAGACGTAAAGTGGATCGTCGTAATTGACGAACCCAAAATGCGCCGTCTGTCCAAACACAACCAGAACCGCCAGCACCAGAAGAAAGCAAACGCAGACCGCCTGCAACGTTGCAGCATTTCCCGCTTCCCGCGCCGTTTGTGAGTTTGTCATGCCCATGTTAGCTCTCCCTGAGTATGGATTGTGTCATTCCTTGCCTCATGCGACTCATCAAGAAAGACCTTAATTAAGCTTAATTAACCTTAATTAGGCTTAATTAACCTTAATTAGGCTTAATTGACCTTAATTGGAAATACTCGATTTTAGTTGTAACTTGTTCATTGATAATGACTTAGGATGATGTTCTCATGAACTCCGTTCTCCACCGTGGAATAGGAATCCTCTTGTGGCCTTTGTGCGCAGACACCCCAACAGGTTGTGCTTTCTCTCCCAACCCCATTTCTGCGCGAGCAAGGAGAAAATGGAGAATCCCGATTCGGAATTGGGACTCCGTTGCCTCCGTTCTCTCCTCTTATCACATCCGCAAGCCGCCTTGTCCGCCGGAGTCTTGCCGAAGGCGGAAATCCGCAATCCGCAATCCGTCCCGATGGATCGGGACAATCGGCGATATCGCCGGCCTGCTGCCGGACGCGCCCGTTGACTGTGCCTTCGTGCCTCACGCTGACTGTTTAATCATAGACTCTAATTTTTGTCAAGCCCTTCTTGCGAACCCAATTACCCGTCCGCGGCGGGCGCATAGGGCCCCCCGTCCTTTGTGGCGGCAGTCTGTGGCGGTCGCGCTATTCTTCCCGGATAAGACATGGCCGGCGGGGGCGCCGGCCATGACATGCGAGGGCGCATGTGCTCCCCGGACCAGGACGTGAGCGATTCATGGGGAGCACACGTCCCGATTCCGAATCGGGATGTGGTCAGCGACGCCCTCGTCGCTGACGCCGGTGAGCGGATTCGGTCCCTTTCAGAAATCGAAACCCAATTCCTTCTTGATGGACGCCCAATCCGATCCGGGTTTCCCGGCGTTGCGCTTTTTGGCGCGGGCCAGTTCCCGGCGGTCATCCAGGTCTTCCAAAGTGTCGCGCAATTGGCGCAGCACGACTTTGGCGTTGCGAATGTGGCGATCCACGTCCGTCCCGGCTGCCGGGCGATTATTATTTGCCGTACTCATGCGTCAGAAGGTAATAGCCCGGCAGTTTTCAACTCATTCATCAACAGATAAACCCGCGTCGCTGTACGAGTGGGCCAGAAATCAGCCGCCTCCTCAGAGACGCCTTGGTCCAAGGCCGTTGCGCGAACAATTGCAGCCTCAACCTGCGACAAGGGATAATGCTCCCGTTTTAGCTTGGTTTTGTTGAATTCCCCACGAAGCGTCCGAATCCGGGCGCCCACATCACCACAACTGGCAAAGATGGTCGCCGGCGTGACTTCTTCATGGTGCAAGAGGAGCCAAAGATCAAAGCACGGCCGGCTCATAGCTACTTTATAGCCACGATGGCGAGCGTCTCTGATTGCATGGATCAACCCTGCTTTGTGGTTGCCGCGAATCCAGTGGTCTGTATCCAAGAATGCCCACAACTGATCATCACCCTCAATTTGGTATTGTTCGGCGAATTTAATCAGACGGTTGACTACCGAACCTGGGTCTGGACCTTCCCCGATGGATGTGCCAAGCACCTCCACATGAATTCGAGGGTGTCCAAAGAACCCAAAATACTGCTTCGGCGCATAGGTGTCTTCCGTGGCAATCACGAAAAGGCGCGCATCACGCAGTTTGCCTTCATCTCGTGGGATTGGCCGTGGCCGGCGCGCAATCAGGGACATGG
>Ga0181538_10000933_pt1 | contig 34165 bp, 28 predicted proteins | sample PEATcosm2014_Bin_40_FD_119773 | JGI IMG/M metagenome (GOLD analysis project Ga0181538, IMG submission 119773) | Peatland microbial communities from MTU Mesocosm Facility, Houghton, MI, USA - PEATcosm2014_Bin23_30_metaG | ecosystem: Environmental > Terrestrial > Soil > Wetlands > Peat | place... | reverse complement strand
TGGTGATGCCACGCTCGCGCTCCTGCTCCATCCAGTCCATGGTGGCGGTGCCTTCGTCCACGGACCCGATCTTGTAGGTCACACCCGTGTAATACAGGATGCGCTCGGTCGATGTGGTCTTTCCGGCATCGATGTGCGCCATAATCCCGATATTACGGGTGTCTTCGAGTTTGAAAACGCGCGTCATGTTCCCTTGAACAGCTTTTTTCTCCCCAGAGCGATTGGCAACAGCTTCCGTCACGTCTAAATCCCTTCTAAAGTCCTACCAGCGATAGTGGGCGAAAGCCTTGTTGGCTTCGGCCATGCGGTGAACGTCTTCCTTCTTCTTGATAGCGCCGCCGCGGGAATTGGCCGCGTCGATCAGCTCGTCGGCGAGCTTATCGACCATGGTCTTTCCGGCGCGTTCGCGCGAATACTGTAATAGCCAACGAATGGCCAGAGACTGGCGGCGGAAGGGATTCACTTCCACCGGCACCTGATAGTTGGCGCCACCCACGCGGCGCGTCTTGACTTCGACGAGCGGCTTGAGGTTCTCGATGGCCTTCTTGAAAATCTTCAGAGCATCGTCGCTGGTCTTCTTGGCGACTTGGTCCATGGCGCCGTAGAAAACGCGCTGGGCCGTGCTCTTCTTGCCTTCCCACATCATCGAGCAGATGAACTTCTCGACGATCGCTTCACCGTAGACCGGGTCGGTGGCCTGCACCCGCCGGCTGACTATTCCTTTACGAGGCATCGTTCTTGTCGCTCCTCAAGTTCTAAGTTCTCAGTTCTAAGTAAACCGGTCGTCCTGACCTTCCTTACTTTGAACCTATTACCCACGATCGCCGCAAAACCTTGATTTCTCCAAAACTTGCCAAACCTTGCTGCGCGATCGCCTTACTTAGTACTTAAAACTTATTACTGACAACTGCCTTACTTCGCCGCGGCGCCGGCCTTTGGGCGTTTTGCGCCGTACTTCGAACGTCCCTGCTTGCGATTCTCCACGCCCGCCGCATCCAGCGTGCCGCGCACGATGTGGTAGCGGACACCGGGGAGATCCTTCACGCGGCCGCCGCGCACGAGCACGATGGAGTGCTCCTGGAGGTTGTGGCCGATGCCGGGAATGTACGTAGTGACCTCAACCGCATTGGTCAAGCGAACGCGCGCCACCTTGCGGAGCGCGGAGTTCGGTTTCTTGGGGGTCTGGGTGTACACGCGGATGCACACGCCACGCTTTTCCGGGCAGCCCATCAACGCGGGCGACTTGGTCTTCGAGTAGATTCCCTCTCTACCCATGCGAATCAGTTGCGAAAACGTCGGCACAGTCGTTCCTCGTTTCGGAAGTTCTCAGTCATCAGTTTTAAGTTATAAGTTCAGACGAACCGCCTTCTGACTTACAACTTGAGACGAATGACTTAAAACTCTTTCCAGCGCGCAGACAAGTTTACGGGCTCCCGCTTTGCGCGCATACAAAAACGCGAGAGCACACACAGGTGCTGAAAGGTGTACTGCGAATCCGGAGATACCAGCAAGAGACTCCGCACGCACTCCAAGAGGCGAACGTTCCGCTCTTGGTTCCGAATCGGAGAGGCTTACTCGGCTTTTCGGGGCTGGCGCCCCATTCCGGCCGCTCTTCTGTCCCATTCCGTCGAGCTTGTTCCGGGACCGAAGAATTCCCTTCCAACCAACCATCCCCGAAAAGCTAGATGGCCTACTGCTCGGGTGAAATACCCCTGACAAAACATAAAGTATAGAGAAGGCAGAGAGTTCTGTCAAACAGGATTCGCCACAGGGTAGTAGAAAAAGCTGTGGAAAAGCGCGAAGTGGCCCCCAGGCTGCTCTGTTTGTCGCACCCGCGGGCCTCCGAAGCGGCTGGAGGGACGCGTAGCCCTGTGCCCCTCCAAGACGCTAAGATATTTATAATCAATTAGTTGAGGAAGATGGAGGCTCTGCGCCCAGGTCGCCGAAGGTCCACAAGCCAAAGGCTTTCAGGGTGTCGTACTCCCCCTTCTCCCGGAGCATTTTGGCGGTCCGTTCCGGGGACCAAGGCGAGGCCAGGCGCTGCGGGCGGTCGGCAATCCAGAACGCGGTGAGGGCCACGATTGTGGCGTCTTGTGCGAGCACATCAGGTTTGACGGCTTCGAGTGCGTCGGCGGCGGAATGATTGGTGTACTTGTAGTCGGGGGAATCCTGATCGAGGTTAATTCCAGGTAGACCGGCGATGGTGAAGGGCAAAGTGTCGGTACCGATTTCGATTTTGTCGCTGACCTGAATTTCGCGAATGTCGGCAAGCGATTGGAGGAACGGCTCGAACGCCGGAACCAGGTCGTTGCGGCCGCCGAGCTGAAATTCTCTGATGGGGCCCTGGCCCAGATCAAGTACAACGTCGCCCAAATGATTTTTCATTTCGTTTTCATGCTGCTTGACGTAAGCCAGTGAACCGAGAAGGCCCTGCTCTTCGCCGGTGAAGAGTATGAAGCGAATGGTGCGGCGAGGACGCGCGCCGGATTTGACGATGGCGTCGGCAGCGCCGAGAACACTACAGGAGCCGAAACCGTTGTCCGTGGCGCCCTGGCTGAGATCCCAAGAATCGAGATGCGCGCCGACGACGAAAACTTCTTCGGGATGTTCGCGGCCGGGAATTTCGCCGACGACGTTGGCGCTTTCGACCGAACCATTGGTAAATGTGTTCTGCACGTTGATATGCATGCGCACGGTTTTCCCGGCATCGAGATAACGCTCCAGTTGGCCCTGGTCTTCGCGGGTCATATCCACCACGGGAACCGCGAAATCCGCGGCAAAACCGAGGATTCCCGTGTGTGTGAGGTGCATGCCTTCGGCGGGGAAACCGCCTTGCCCGCCGATCACGGCGACAGCGCCGGCTTGATGTGCGGCGCGCAGGAAATCGCCGAACTGGGCGAAGATCAGGTCGAAACTTTTTTTCGGTCTGCCCTTTGGCATCATCAGCACAATTCTGCCGCGGAATTTGTTGACGCCGCGGATTTCTTCGTCGAGATCGAATAGATTGGCGGTGACCACTTCGGCTTCGACGCCGTTCGCGGGTGTAGAACCCGTCCAGCCCATAGCATCGATGCTTAGGGAATGATGCAGAGGTTCGAGCAGTTCGGCTTCGGCTTTGCCGCGCGTCCAGCCTTTCCACATGGACCACTTCTCCGCGTGGACGTTTTGCAGGCCGATGGCTTTCATCTTGGCGAGGCCCCAGTCAATCGCTTTTTGGCCGGAGGGAGAACCTGTGACGCGCGCGCCGATTTCATCGCTGAGCTCGGTGAGATAGTCGAAAGCGTGCGAGTCCATGGTGCCTCCGCCGGCGATTTTGACGAGGGCGGGGAGGGTGCCATCTTGCTCGGGGCCTTGGGGCTTGGCGGCGAGCTTGGATTGCAAGCAAACCGCCGACAACGCGATCACGAGGACGATTCTCAACGCTGGATTCTTCATCCGCACTCTCCGTAAAGCTCTTGATGATGAAACGCAAAGAGATGATTTTATCATGCTGTTAGACGCAGGCCGGCCACGGGCGGCGTTCCGTTTTCTGGCGGGCACTGGGAAAAGCTCCCGTGACTGAAGCGCAACGGCGAACACAGCGGTGCTTTACGCATGGCGCGGTGGCTCCTACACTTGCAGCGTGACACGCGTACACGATCGATTCTGCGTTTTGGTGCTGCTGACAGGCTTGTTGGTCGCGCTGTGCCCGACTTCTGCGCTGGAGGGCGGACAAAAACCCGGCGAGGCGGTGGAGAAAGCGGCCAAGGAAAAGTCTGCTACACCAGATAAGACTGCCGGCACGCCGGAACTCCCGTTCCAGATACAACTGCTGGAGAGTCACGTCCGGTTTGAGGACAACGGCGATTCGCGTAAGGAAGTTCACACCATCGTCAAGATCAACAATGTTTTGGGAGCGCACCAGTTTGCTCGGCTAACCTTTGATTACAATCGCGCGTTCCAGCAGGTGGAGATTCCCCTGGTGCGCATCAGCCATGCGAACGGAGGCACCAGCGAACTCCTGCCCAGCGCGGTAACGGACGCGGCGAATCCCGCTGTGGAGAAGTTTCCCGCCTATCAGGATGTGCGGGTGAAATCGGTGCGCATCCTTGGCTTGGAGGAAGGCGATACGATCGAGTATCGCGTGATCACCACGACGACGAAAAACCCTCTTGGCCCATATTTCTCCCTAGACCATACCTTTGACCGGTCGGGGCAGGTTCTCGAGGAGCGCTACGAACTCGATTTGCCCGCATCACGCTTTGAAGAAAGTGAGGCGGAGAGGTCGCGCCGACTCCGAAGTGAGCCATTTGCAGCCTACCTCGGTTCATGGAGATTGAAGTCGTTCCTCGAACCTCAACCGCGTACGGGGATCATCTATGTATCTGAAGAAACGCCGGAAACTTCACGGGAGAAGTCTGGTGAGGGGGATTCGAGTCGACTGCGTTACGTCTGGGAGATTCATCACAGCTCGTTACCCGAAATCGGGGCACTTTCAGAACCCAACGCTCCTTCCAACTCGGATGTCGTGGTCACCACATTTTTTGCGTGGGAAGCTGTGGCGGCTGTGCTCGAAGCGACAATTTACCCGCAGATATGGAAAGGGGCGAATGTCCCTGCAATCGCTGCAAAACGCGAGGAATTGATTCACGCAACCCCGAATGGGATGTCCCTAGAAAATGTAATCTACAATTTTGTCACTGAGAAAATCACGACAGTTGATTTGCCGTTGGAGCTCATGGGTTATCATACGCGGCCGCCATCGGAGACACTGGCGTCCGGTTATGGCACTCCGGCGGATAAAGCCGCACTAATTAGTGCGCTGGCATTCCCGACGAATACCAGATGCGGTCTCTCTGCAAATTCCGTGGGCTGGCGGATGTTTCAGCTTCCTCGCCCTACTATTTTGTCTCACCTCATTCTCCGCCTGGAAACTAAGAATCGAGCCGTATACTCTGATCCGGAATTGGGAGTGGCACCCTTCGGAATGATTCCATCGGACCTGCGCGGCAAGGATGTTTTTTTCTTTTATAGCCCACGGCTCTACGTTCCTATCCAAGGCCCTGAAGACTATTATTCTTGGCAGAAGATTCCTAACGAGCTGCCGTTTGCCGCTTTTCAGAAGGTGGGAGTGGATGCCTCGCTGGGAATGGATGGAAAACTTTCCGCAAAAGTGAAGTACACACTGCGGGGGGACAACGAGTTGCTCTTGCGGGTGGCATTTCATCAGACGCCTAAAGAACGGTGGAAGAATGTTGCGGGGCTGCTGGCGATATCGGATGGGTTTCGGGGGCAGGTGACTGGCGTGAACGTTTCGGATCCGATGGAGACAAAGGATCCGTTCACGGTCGAGTACGAGATTACGCAGGCGAAATTCGTGGACTGGTCGAAGAAGACCGTGCGCATTCCCGCGCTGCTGCCACAGATTGGATTGCCGGACCTGCCAGCGAAAACGGATGCAGGAGAATCGGCGCATATGATTGAATTGGGGACGCCGCTGGATGTGGATACGCGGATGACGCTCAAGTTGCCGGCGGGAACGACAGTGCAGGCGCCCGCGGGGAGTTCCGTTGCGCGGGACTATGCGACATTTTCGTCGAAGTACAGCACGGCAGCGAATACGGTGACCGCCTCACGGCGCGTTAATTTTCTGTTGAAGGAGATACCCGGGGATCGCGCGATGGATTACAACGCGTTTGTGCGGGCGGTGCAGAGCGATCAAGCGCAGATGATTACGCTGAATCACGAAGCGGCTGAAGAAAAGAAGTAGACAGAGATGAGGGGCCGCGGTGTTCGATCGTCAGAGCCCACCCTTTGCATAAGACAAAGGCGCAAAGGGTGGGGCACCCTCAAGTACGGCGGCGATTTGGCATAACTGTAAAAGAGCCAGAAAAAGCTATTTAATTTCCATCACTTCTTTTTCTTTTAGGGCGGCTAGGTCTTCGATTTTCCTGGTTTCGGCGTGGGAGACCTTATCGAGTTCTTCGAGGGCGCGCTTCTGTTCGTCCTGGCTGATCTTCTTGTCCTTTTCCAGCTTGTCGATGGCTTCCTTGATGTCGCGGCGAATGTTGCGGACAGCGGTGCGGTGATTTTCCAGGGCTTTGTGGATGAGTTTCACCAGATCCCTGCGGCGCTCTTCGGTAGGCGAGGGAATCGGAATGCGAACAACTTTGCCATCGGTGGCGGGATTCAGGCCGAGGTCGGAGGCGCGAATCGCTTTGTCAATCAGGGGCACGGCGCTGGGATCCCAGGGCGTAATCATCAGCATGCCTGCATCGGGGACGGTGATGTTGCCAAGCTGGTTCACGGGCATAGGCGTGCCGTGATAATCCACGCGAACATGATCCAGAATCCCGGCGTTGGCGCGGCCGGTGCGGACGCTGGCCAGCTCCTTGCGAAAATCATCAACGGCCTTTTCCATGCGGGTTTTTGCGGCGGCGAAGGCTTCTTTGGTGCTGGAAATCGTAGTCATGTAAGTGTCCTCGGTGTACAGCGAGCAGGTTTTAAGTAATAAGTTATAAGTTTTAAGTAAAGCAAGAAAGAAATTTCGCAGGGATACCCGCGACTGATTTGCTTAAGACTTGCTACTCAAAACTTAGAACTTCACAGCCGGTTCACGCAAGCAAAATCAAGCCAACTCAAACGCTGGATTCCCAGTTTCGTTACTGACATCTTAAAACTGAAAACTTACGACTTTTCCTGGACCGGCATGACCGTTGAGCCCACGCTCTCGCCGAGAACAGCGCGGCGGATATTGCCGGGCTTGTGCATATTGAAAATCTTGATGGGCATGCCATTGTCCATGCAAAGAGAAATGGCCGTGGCGTCCATGACTTTCAGATTCTTGTGGAGCACTTCGCGATAGGAAATTTCGGCGAAGAACTTGGCGTCGGAAACTTTCTCCGGGTCGGCATCGTAGATGCCATCCACGCGCGTGGCTTTCAGGATCACGTCGGCCTTGATTTCCATGGCGCGAAGGGCCGCAGCGGTGTCCGTGGAGAAATAAGGATTGCCGGTGCCCGCGGCGAAAATAACGACGCGCGCTTTTTCCAGATGACGAATGGCACGGCGGCGAATGAAGGGTTCGCACACCTGATGCATTTCGATGGCGCTTTGCACACGGGTGTGCACACCGATCTTTTCGAGGGCGTCCTGCAGGGCCAGCGCGTTCAATACGGTGGCGAGCATGCCCATGTAATCGCCGGTGGCGCGATCAATCTCAAAACCTTTTTGACGCGCGCCGCGAAAAATATTGCCGCCGCCGACCATGATGGCAATCTGCACGCCCAGCCTGTGGACTTCTCGGAGTTCCTTGGCGATTTCGTAGATAGTTTGGCCGTCGATTCCAAAACCTTGTGGCCCCTGCATGGATTCGCCGGAGAGTTTCAGCAAAATCCGGTGGTACGCGGTACGTTTTTTGGGAGATTTTTTTGCGGTTTTCGATTCGCGTGCCATGTGTGTCCGTCCGTTCCGAGGGAAACCTTGCCGATTGTAACAAACATCCGGCGGGATGGCCTAGGATTGCGGGCACAAATTGCCAGTGGGAGCGCAGCGATGTATCGAACCGCGGGCGCAAGTTCCAAAAGGGAGCAGAAGGAAACGCCACGGTGAATCGGGGGCGAGCAACCCAAGACCCAGGTAAGAAATCGAACCTGGGGCACTTCAACCCAAGAGTACAGCCAGCAGCGACTGTGCCGTGAGAAACGGAATCAGCTTACCTGGACGGGAGTCTCTTCGGGGCCGTTCCCAGCTGCAGCGGCGCTGGCTTCACCAACCTTGTAGCGGGAGAAGCGGCGGATGGCGATGTTCTCGCCGAGTTTGGCGATGGCTTGGGCAATCATCTCACCGATGGTCTGCGTTTCGTCCTTGATGTAGTGCTGTTCGTAGAGGCAAGTCTCCTCGTAGAACTTTTCCATCTTGCCCTGGACGATTTTCTGAATGACGGGTTCGGGCTTGCCGGTGGCGCGAGCCTGGGCCATGTAAATCTCTTTTTCGTGCTCGAGCATTTCCGGCGTCACATCCTCGCGGCGAACATAGCGGGGATCGACAGCGGCAATGTGCATGGCCACGTCGTGGCAAAGAGACTGAAAGGCTTCGGTGCGGGCGACGAAATCGCTTTCACAATTGATTTCCACGATCACGCCGATCTTTCCGCCGGCATGAATGTAGTGGCCAATCAGGCCTTCGCTGGCTTCGCGAGTGGCCTTCTTGGCGGCCGCGGCTTGGCCCTTTTTGCGCAGGACGTCAACGGCCTTGGGGATGTCGCCATTGGTTTCGACAAGCGCGGCGCGGCAATCGCTGAAGCCGGCATTGGTCAATTCTCTTAGTTCCTTTACGAGCTTAGCTGGAATATCCATGACAGGTTTTGTTGTACTCATCCTTTTTTTGTTCTCAGTTCTAAGTTTTAAGTTCTAAGTCTAAGGCGCCCGCCTCGGAAGGCGGCCGCTACAAAAATGGCCCGGCGTGAACGGTGCGCACAGCGCCGGGCCGGAGAAATGGAAAGCCACGAGCGGCTTTTAGCTTTTTTCCTCTTCGGGCGGCACGGTGGCTTCGGCGACCGCTTCGGTGAAGACTTCTGAGCCTTCGACGAAATCGCCTTCCTGCTTTTCGTATTGCTCGTAGGCGCTGGTGTCGACGTAATCCACGCCCGCTTCATGAGACTGGTCGGCGGCGAGTTTCTGGTCGGCAACCTGAGACTGCTCGTAAAGGGTTTTGCCCTCTGCGACGGAATCGGCAATTTTGGTGGTGAAGAGGCGAATGGCGCGCAGCGCGTCATCATTGCCCGGGATGATCCAATCCACCATGTCCGGGTCGCAATTCGTATCCACGACGCTGACCACGGGAATGCCCATGCGGCGCGCTTCCTTCACAGCGATTTCTTCGGCGTTGGAATCCACCACGAACATGGCATCCGGAAGCTGGGCCATATTCTCGATGCCCTCAAGATTCTGGAAGAGATGCTTCATTTCGCGGTCCAGGCGCGCGCGCTCTTTCTTGGAGAGCTCCACCATGCGGCCGTCTTCGGTCATGGCCTTCAGGAGCTTGAGGCGCTTGATGGACTTTTGCAGCGTGGACCAATTTGTCAGCGTGCCGCCCAGCCAGCGGTGATTCACGAAATACGCGCCGCAGCGCTTGGCTTCCTCGGAGATGGCTTCCTGGGCCTGGCGCTTGGTGCCGACAAACAAAACGGTTCTGCCCTGTGCGGAGATGTCGCTGACAAAGCGGCTGGCTTCGCGGAACATTTTCAGGGTTTTCTGTAGATCGATGATATGGATGCCGTTGCGCTCCCCGAAAATGTATTCCTTCATTTTGGGGTTCCAACGACGCGTCTGGTGGCCGAAATGAACGCCAGCCTCCAGCAGCTCCTTCATGGTGATTTCAACTGCCACTATTCCTCCTTAGTAGATGGCTGTTTTTCGTGCAGGTTGGGCTACCCGAGGGTGTCCACAACATACTCCGCAACAGCTTCTTGCCGGCGTCCTTGCCGGCCGTGATCTTGGAGCCGCGGCTTGCGCCATGGCCCCAGAGCCCGACAGGCGGAGAAAACTCCGCCCAAAATCTCTGCCACCCAGTTCTTTAACGCTTGGTGAACTGGAAGCGCTTGCGCGCGCCCTTCTGGCCGTACTTCTTGCGTTCCTTCATACGGGAATCGCGAGTCAAGAAGCCGTTCTTGCGAAGAGCGGGACGCAATTCCGGATTGAAGAGGCTGATGGCGCGGGATAGTCCCATGCGAACAGCTCCGGCTTGCGCGCCAACGCCGCCACCCTTGGCTGTGGCGACAACATCCACCTGTTCGGCAATGCTGCTGAACTTGAGCGGCTCGGTGGCGTCGTGACTCCAGGCATGATTGGGGAAATATTTATCGACTTCGCGGCCGTTCACCGTGAACTTGCCGCTACCGGCGCGCAAGAAAACGCGAGCCACGGATTCCTTGCGGCGTCCCGTGCCGAGGAACCAATTTTTTGTGCCCACAACAACGGGCGTTTCCACTGTACTCAATGCTCCTCCTCGAAAAGCTGTTGGGCGAGACTACTCCGCGTAGTCGCGTCTACTTCACGTGCGGATTGCTCCCACCTAAGGCACCACTTAGAGAGGAACACCTACGTGCGGAAAACCAGAATCGGGCCCCAGCTTCGCGGGGGCCAAACTCAAAGCGAAATCTGCTGCGGCTTCTGCCCGGCGTGGCGAGCCAGACCGGCCTCATCGCGGTAGACACGCAATTTCTTGGCACGGCGCGCGCGCAACTTATTCTTGGGCAGCATGCCGAGAATGGCTTCGCGAATAATCCACTCGGGCTTGCTTTCGCGGATGCGCTTGGCGGGCACTTCCTTCAAACCGCCGGGATAGCCGCTGTGCGAGTAATAGATTTTCTGATCGATTTTGTTGCCGGTCATGCGAATCTTGTTCGCATTGATGATGACCAGATGATCGCCGGAATCGAGATAAGGAGTAAAGCTGGCCTTATCCTTCCCGATCAATATGCGCGCCGCTTTTGTGGCAAGGCGGCCCAACACCTGGTTGGAAGCGTCGAGAACAAACCACTGTTTGCCGACTTTTAGGGCCTCGGCTTCTTGTCCCTTGGCTACGTACGTCCTCATTGCAATCAGTCACACCTTTCCCTGTAAAGACAAAAGATAAGTTTAGAGATTGAGGGGAGCTTTGTCAACGAAGCACTTAGGCGCAACGGTGCAGTCAGAGATGCTCCCGGGATGTCTTTAACGCATTCTCAAGGCGTTCATCAGCTATTCACCATAGCGATAATTCTGAGTCACACGCCTCTGGTATCAATTCGTGGGTTGAGTATCGCCCCGCCGAATCACTCCACGCTTAGGTGGTTTTCGGGGACCCCGATGGAAACCGCGCAGAAACAAAGCGTTCAAATTGAGAGGAGCACGTATGCAAATTAAGGAATGGGCGAAGGCCGGTTGTGCATACCTGGCGGCTGCCGCGTTGATGCTGCAGCCAGTCACGGTAATGGCCCAGGACCCGAACAATGACGGGCAAGCGTATCAGAAAAAGACAGTCGAAATAGCACCAAAGTCCAGCGAAGATGCCTCGTGGCATCCACAGTCGGTGGAAGATTTTCCCTTTTTGAGTCACGAACTGAAGCTTGAGTTACTGCGCAAGCACATCAAGTATGTTTTCGTGATTTTTCATGAAAACGAGTCGTTCGACCATTATTTCGGCACCTACCCGGGCGCCAATGGCCTCTTCAGCGCGCCGCACGGCGCCACGCCCGCCAACGCGACACCCAGCTTCGTGCAAAAGTACCTCGATACCTCGCTCAACGCTGTGACGATCTCCCCCTTTCTGATGCCGCAAGCGGTCCAGACCTCGACGGGGACGATTGTGCCGATCTATCCCGCCGACCTGATTTCGGTCGATCACAGCCACCAAGGCATGTCGAATAGCCTGGACGAAGACCAGACCACCGGCGTCGCGGCGAATGACCGTTATGCGATGGATCAAGAAAGCCTTACGACTGACGGGTCCGGCAATATCGTAACCAGCAAGGACGTGGCGCCGACCGCAGTCTCACTCGCGCAGAAGCAGAAAGCTATGACAGACATTAGCCACATCGATTGCGACACAATCCCCTTCATGTGGCGGTGGGCAAAGAATTTCGTCCTGTTCGATAACTTCCATCAGACAATCGTCGGGCCGTCGACGCCCAATGCGATTGCACTCATCGCCGGTCAGTCGGGTCAGACGCAATGGGCACTTCACAACAATGAAGGCGCGACTGTGACTTATGCGAACCCGAGCTTCCCGAATCCGCTTGGTGCCAGCTTCGGCTCGAACGTCATGCCCACCACGAGCAATGCCTTCGTCCCGGTTGTCGCTGATCCGGGTCCGTTTCCAGGCTCAAACTTGGACACCAATGCGGTCAAGCCTCCGTTTAACTTCGACGAGAATCCGGCCAACCCGACCCTGAACCTGACCTTCGCCACCCAGCCGCTATCTTTCATGGGTCGGAACATCGAGGAAATTATCGCGAACGACCCGAACCCCAGCGCGGACTTGCTGGATGTCCAGGATGACATCAAGATCATTGCGTCCCAAAACCAGGCGGTCAACTGGGGCTGGTTTCAGCAGGGCTTCAATGCCAACGACGCGTCTGACCCGTTCGAGCCACAAAACTCGACTACGCCAAACCCGACCAACAACCCAGGCCTGAACACCGGTTATGTGTTGCACCACAACGGCCCGCAGTATTTCGGCTATCTCGCGGATAATCCGCAGGTGCTGAACAATAACCTGCACGGCGCCAAGGATTTCTTCGATGCCGTTGAAAACAGGACGCTGCCGCGCGAGGGCGGCGTGTTCTATTTGCGCGGTGGCTACGACAACAATGATGGCTTGGTTCCGGTCGATCCCACTCCCGCCATTCAGCACGCGTTTATCGGGAACGACGATCACCCGGCCTACTCGGATCAGCAGATCTCCGAGGCGCTTGCCGCCAAGGCGGTCAATGACATTACCAACAGCCCTTACTGGCGGGAAAGTGTGATCATCATCACCTACGACGAGACCGACGGGTTCTACGACCATGTTTCACCCGAGCGGCGCAACACCTTCGCCGACGGCTCGCCGCTCGCGGCCGGTCCGCGTATTCCCACCCTTCTGATCTCGCCCTATGCAAAATCCGGCAAAATCTCGCATCGCTACAGCGAGCACGGCTCGGTGATCAAATTTATCAACGAACTTTACGGCCTCGTGCCCCTCGCTTCGCTGCCGGACGAAAAGCGCGGGCGCGAGTTAGGCGAAGCGACTTTGGGACAGAAAGACCTCGGCCCTTCCGATGATCCCGACAACAACGTCGGCGACCTGACGGAAGCCTTCGACTATGATGTCTTGCGGGGATTTGAACGGCCCCTCTCCGCTTCCCTAGCATCGATCGCGCCAGAAGTGGTGCAAACGCTGCCTCATTTCGCGACGGCTAACTATTCGCCAAACGGCTATACCAATGGTGCATGCGCGGCGGTCGGCATTTTGCCCACCGACTTCCCCTCATGGGAATCCTACCGAGCGGGTGAGCCTGTTGACCCATATCCGGTTGACGTAAATCCGCGACCGACTCAATCGCCCGGCACGCCTACCTCCGGAACCTGGATACCTTGATTCATTCTCGGGGTTGGAGATCGTCCGAAAGGGATGGAGGTCTTGACCTCCATCCCCTTCCTTTTCTATCTTGGTTGGGTTTGTGGATGCCACGCATATTTCTGATCCTCCTAGTCGGCGCTTTATTTGTGCACGCAAGCGCCGTGCACGCTCAAACTTTAGAATCCATCCGCGCCGCTCACCACATGGAATGCGGCACCGTCGCAAGCGCCGACGACTGGAATGGCGAGGACGTCCACGGCAATCTCTCGGCGCTGGGAGCGGAAGTATGCCGGGCCGTCGCCGTGGCTATCTTCGGCGACGCGGACAACCTTAAGATCCAAGTCTTTCCTGCCGAGCCGGAGGCGTTGAACGCGCTGAAGACCGGTACCATCCAGCTTGCCATCGGCATCTCGCCTTCTGCATCGACAGCGACGCATTTCGGCATCGCATTCGGACCGCCTGTCTTTTATGATTCCCAGCGTTTTTTGGTCTCCAAGCGAAGCGGCATCACCGAATTGGCGGGCCTGCGCGACAAGCTGATCTGCGCGCTGGACATGAGCCCGCCCGAGCGAACGCTGCGAGACGAGATGACTGCGCGTGGGATTCCTTACGCGCTCCAGGCCCACTCCGAACAGGGCGAAATGGACGCGGCCGTGGCGGTTCGCCGGTGCGCGGCGGGTACCGCCATGGAGTCGCGGCTGGCTCAGTCGCGCGCCAACTTTCACGCGGTGACCAGCGATTTCGTATTCCTGCCGGAGCGCTTCGGGCTGGATCCGGTTGTCCCTGCGTATCGCTACGGCGATCAGAAGTTCGGGTTGTTGATCGAGTGGACAGTCAGCGCGCTGATCGAGGCCGAAGCGTTGGGAATCACGAAGGACAATGTGGCAGCCGCGGCGATACGCGAAGATATGCGCGCCGAGCAGTTGCTTGGGCATGACTTCGCGACTGCTCAGGCGATGGGGCTGGCGCACAATTGGGCCGCCAAGGTCATCGCTGCGACTGGCAATTACGGCGAGATCTTCCAACGTACGACAGGTGGGCCGTACCATCTGGATCGGGGTTTGAATGCGCTTTGGACGCAAGGAGGGCTCATGTGTCCGCTGCCCATGAGATGATAACGGCAAACAACCAACTCTTCGAACGCGATCTCGGTTTGGACTCCCCGATGAAGCTGCCCCGCGGACCTACCATCCTTTGGACGCGCGGGGGGTTGATGTACGCACTGCCCATGCGCTAGTCAATTGGCAGCGTGCTGGAAGGAACTGCTGGTAAGAGCGCAATGGCAGTTCAGGGGTCAGTTTCCGATTACAGGACTACACGTCCACCGACCAACGGGATAGGCTCGGTGGTTCGGCACGTTCATCGAAAATACTGGTCTGCGGAAGACGGTGAGTGAGACGGTCAGTCAGGGCAAACCGCCCCTTCAGAACCGCCCGCAACATGCCGCGGGATTCCACAGCCGAGTCGGTGTCCAAATTCGGATATTGGCTGCCGAAAACTGTCATCCCCTTCGACGCAGCCCACGATAAGTGATGTACAATGTGGGCCTTTCTTTTGGACACGTGGTGCTAATAAACGCCGGGGGGGACAAGAAACATGTCATTTTTCCGCGATCTGAGAGTTGCGTTCCACTCGCTGAAGCACAGCAAAGGGCTTGCGATCATTGTGATCCTCACACTGGCGCTTGGCATCGGCGCGAACGCCGCCATCTTCACGCTCGTGCGCGGAGTGCTGCTCAAGCCCCTTGTCAACCGCGACGAGAACCGGCTCATCTACATCCGCCAGAGCGCCCCGACCCTCGGAGATAGCAACACCACATTCTCCGTCCCCGAACTGAAGGATCTCGAAGCCAACATCCACTCCGTCAGCGAGTTCGGCGATTTCTCCACGATGGGCTTCACGATGATCGGTCTCGGTGAACCTCGTGGAGTTAGGGGTGGCGTCGTCGGTGGCACCTACTTCGAGGTCATGGGTCTGCGCCCCGTTCTGGGCCGTCTCATCGGACCTCAAGACGATGGTCCCAACGCTGCGGGAGTCATCGTGCTCACGTATCGTTTCTGGTCCACCGTTTACAAGAAAGATCCCAGCGTGATCGGCAAGACCGTTCGCCTCGGTAGCATTGGTGATCGTTCGGCCACGGTCATCGGCGTCCTCGAACCCTGTGTACCGTATCCCGCGGACACAGAAATCATCGGCAACATCGTCACCAGCCCGCACCATCTTTCCGCAACGATGGTCACGGGCCGCGTCCATCGCATGACCGAACTCTTCGGTAAGCTCGCTCCCGGTGCCACTCTCGACCAGGCTCGCACTGAGCTGCGCACCGTCTATGCCTCCATGCAAAAGGACCATCCCGAAGCCTATCCGGATAACGGCGGCTATCGCATCGACGCCAGGATGCTTCGCGATCAGATCACTTCCGGCGCACGCACCGTTCTCCTCGTGCTTCTCGCAGCCTCGGGCCTCGTCTTCATCATCGCTTGCTCCAACGTTGCCAACCTGATTCTCGCGCGGACGGTTCGCCGCGAGGGCGAACTCTCGATCCGTGCCGCGCTCGGCGCAAGCACTTGGGCGCTGCGCCGCATGTTGCTGGCCGAAAGTCTTCTGCTCTGCGGCGTCGGCGCAGCAATCGCCGTAATGAGCGCACAGCCCTTGGTCACGATCCTCGCGCGATACGCCTCGCGTTTCTCTGTGCGAGCACTCGATCTGACGGTAGACTCCAGCCTGCTGTGGATGGGAGTGGCCCTGGCAGTAGTCGCCGCGGTGATTTTGGCATTTGTGCCGCGTCTGCCCTCGGCCAACGCGTCGAATGGCCTGAACGTCGCGAGCGGCAGCGTCCGCATCACCGGCAGTACCAGCCGCCGCCAGCGCGCCTTCGCAGTCACACAGATCGCCGCGTCCTTCATTTTGCTGGCGGGCGCGAGCATGTTGGTCACTACGCTCATCGCACTACAGCAGACGCAGACGGGCGTCGACACGCGCCGCGTCCTCGCCGTCGATGTTCCGGCGACGTCCTACGGGAAGACTCCTCAGCAAGTCCTCGATTTCTACAAGGAATCGATCCGCCGTATCGAGGCTCTCCCCGGCGTCACGAAGACTGCTTTCAGTACCCTTGCGCCGTGGCGCGATGCCGACACCGTCGGTATAGGTTTGCAATTCTCGGGCGATGGTCACGCCCACGGCAAAGATGATCCTCGCGCGCAGTGGCGAACCATCTCTCCGGGCTTTTTCGCCGCGCTCGGCGTTCCCATTCTTGAGGGACGCGATTTCAACGACCTGGACAGCGAAAATAACGAGCCCGTGGTCATCGTCAGTGAGACCCTTGCGCAGCGCATGTTCCCTGGTCAGGATCCGATCAACCGGCATGTTTATTGGACCGATCCTGTCCTCGAGTTCCTTCCCGGCAGCGAAGCCGAAAAGTCCAGATTCAAGTCGCCGCACCGCATTATCGGGATCGCCGCTGACATGGATGATTTGCACATCGTCCCTGAACCCAATTCCACGATTTATGGCACCTTTGCAGACTCTCCCATGTTTGGCGGTCACCTCTTCATCCACACCACCGCAAATCCCTATTCGCTAGTAACGCCGGTGACGAAAATCATTCGGCAGATGTCTGCCGATGAACCTGTCGAGCACGCCGCCACTCTCGAAGACATCCGTGCGAAAGTGCTTGCGCCAAACCGCTTGAGCTCCCTGGTCTTTGGCGTGTTCGCAGGGGTCGCGCTGCTGATTGCCGTCGTTGGCGTCGCGGGCGTACTGGCGTTTTCTGTCAGCGCGCGGACACGCGAATTTGGCATCCGCCTGGCGCTTGGGTCACAACCGGAAAATCTCCTCAGAGGTGTTGTCGCGGAAGGCGCGGTGATGGCTGCCGTTGGCGTTCTGGCGGGCGCGGCATTCGGGTTCGTCGCGGCGCGACTGGCGGGCAGTTATTTCGGCGACTTAAAGATGCCGGGCGCATTGCCCGTGATCGTTTCTGCGTTTGTGCTGTTAGGCGCGGCGGTAGTCGCTTCGATCTTCCCGGCGGCACGCGCCGCCCGCGTCGACGTCACACAAGCGCTCCGTTCGGAATGATTTTTCCGGCGCGCCCAAGTTTCCCGTAAACCCGCGAACCGTCGAAGTGGAACGACTCCCGCCCCGATGGAGACGAACGCCTGACCAGCGCCGTCACCGGAAACCGACCCACGACCCAAAGGCAAATTCGTTGTGTCGCGGGGCAAAGTAGCGATAGGATGCACAGGCCGGGTGGCCGGATGGGACTTTACGAAATAGAATTGAATGTAACCGGCGCGTTCCAGCGCACGTCGGAATAGCAAGCCCCTAATCAGCCCAGCCAGAGCCCACACAAACCGGAGGATGGGAGTTTTTACTTCATCGAGGAGGAAAGAATGAGACGAACCTTGTTACTTTCTGTTGTATTGACGGCTCTATTGGCGCTTCCCGCTCTTGCGCAACGCCCCGAGGAGCACGCGCAGAACACGCCGCGGGCGAATCAAGGCCACGTTCCGCCGGCGCCGGCCAAGCGAGATAACGTGCGCGCGAAGCCGGAAGTGGAACGCAACGTCAAGGGGCGGGTCAACGAAACGCAACACGTGAACAACGACCATTGGTACGGCCACGAGAGCCCGAATGATAAGCGCTTTCACCTGGATCATCCGTTCGAGCACGGGCACTTCGAGCACTTTGGCCCTTCCTACCGTTATAAGGTGGAGCGGTTCGACCTGGCGCATCACCGTTTCTGGTTCCCTGGCGGCTTCGGATTTGAAGTTGCTTCCTGGGACTGGCCGCTGTGCGCGGATTGGTGCTGGGATTGCGCGGACGATTTCGTGGTGTACGAAGATACCGACCACGTGGGCTGGTACATGCTGTACAACGTCCACACGGGTGTGTACGTCCACGTCAGCTATTTGGGAGTATAAACACGGCGGTACTTAGTTGGTCGCAAGTGAACCGGACGAGGCGGACGCTAAGCCGCCTCGCCGGGTTTTCTGAATAATTGCAGTTCCTTCTGTTGCTACAATTCCGCAAATCATCTACAGGTCCGGACATGCCGCGCTTTCTTCCTGAGCGTTCCGCGTTTCACGCATTTTAATCTTCGCTTTACACCGCATCAACCACCGCCGGTCTTCCCCTCGCTAGAGTACAGACCCGCTGCTCCTAAAAGGAGAATCCAACAATGCACAAATCGCTCCAAAGATTTACGGCTTTTCTGACTTCAACAGTTTTCCTGCTCTCCACGGCAGGCAGTCTCACGGCCAGCCCGCGGAATATTGACGGGTGGGATGGCAAAGATTCAAAGATACGGCATGTTCTACTCATCAGCATCGACGGCATGCATTCCCTGGACTTCGCCAATTGTGCCAACGGCGTCGCGGGAGTGAATGGTGGCCAGGCGTACTGCCCCAATCTTGCCGCTCTTGCACAGACCGGCGTCAATTATCTCTACGCGCTTACTCCGCGCCCGTCGGATTCCTTTCCGGGGCTGACAGCGATAATCACGGGCGGAACTCCGCGTTCGGCAGGTATGTTCTACGACGTCAATTACGACCGAGCGCTTTCCCCGCCAGCCATGACCACTCCTTACGGAATCGTTGGTGGCGCGAATCTCTGCCCGCAATTCGTAGGCACGCAGGTGGGCTTCGACGAAGAGATTGATTACGACTACACCAAGCTTGATGGCGCCGGTGGAATTAATCCCGCGTATTTGCCTCGCGATCCCAAGAACAACTGCGCTCCGGTTTATCCCCACAGCTATATCCGCGACAACACGATTTTCGAAGTGGTGAAGGCCGGAGGAGGTTACACGGCGTGGTCGGACAAGCATCCCTCCTACGATTTCACGAACGGCCCGAGCGGCAAGGGCGTGGACGATCTCTACAGCCCGGAAATTAACTCCGTGCCCGTACCTCTCCCAACGGTTCCCGGATGCAGTCCGTTGCCGGACCAGAATGCCGTTTCGTCGAGCAACGCCTGGACCGACAGTTTCCAGAATATCCAGTGCTACGACACATTGAAGGTGCAAGCGGTGCTCAATTGGATTAATGGGAAGCACCACGACGGCACCGGCTCGATCCACACTCCCGCTTTGTTTGGAATGAACTTCCAGGCAGTGAGCGTGGGGCAGAAGCTGGTGGAAAAGGCGCTCTCGCTTACGGGCGGTTACCTGGATTCCACGGGCACCCCGTCCGCCTCGTTGCTTGGTGAGATTCAATATGTGGATGGGTCCATCGGCCAGATGGTGTCGGCGCTGAAGAGCCGTGGCCTGCTCGATTCCACGCTGATCATCATTACGGCCAAGCACGGCCAGTCGCCCATCGATCCGAATCGCGTACTTCGCATACCGCACGACAACCCCGCGCTGGAGCCTCCTTCCTCGGTGCTCGGTGGCGTGGGCACGGGACTCACGGGAGGCGGGCTTGTCGGTCAGGCCGATGAAGACGATGTTTCGCTGATCTGGCTTACGGACCAGACGCAGGTTGCCGCTTCGGTTGCGCTGCTTGAACAGAACGAGAACAACTATGGCCAAGGGCAGATTTTCTCCGGCCGCTCTCTCGCTCTGATCTTCAACGACCCGTCTGTGGATTCGCGCACACCCGACATCGTGATTGCCCCGAATGTGGGCGTTATCTACACGGGTGGCGGGGGGAAAGTCTCCGAGCACGGTGGTTTTGCCGAAGATGATCGCCACGTGTTGCTGCTCGTTTCCAATCCGAGCTTCGCGCCGGCAATATTTGCAGATCAGGTGGAAACGCGGCAAGTAGCTCCAACGATCATCCGGGCGCTGGGACTTGATCCTGGACAACTCTGGGCCGTGCAGAAAGAAAGCACGAAGGTTCTGCCGGATCTTCCGCTGCGCTCGGATAACGACCGTTAATCGTTAGTGGTTCACGAAACTTTGCGCTGACAATTGGTCAAAGGCGGCGCCGTGCTCCGTGATAGGCGGAGTCCGGCGCCGCTAAACTTTTCCGATGGTGACTGGATCGTGAGGCTGGGCCCTACCAGGACGACTTCAGCTCACCGATTTCGGCGGTGACGGCATCGAGGACGGTGCAAGCTTTGACGGCAGCGGTCATGGCGTTGTGGTCCCGGAAGAGCGGCCGGTCTGCGTCCAGGTGCTCAACAACCTTGCGGACGGCTGCTTTAGCCGCAAGCGTGCCTTTGCCGGGCGTGAATTCGCGGAAGTCCAACGCTTGTGCGGCGGCGATAAGCTCGATGGCCAGCACGCCGTTGGCGTTCTCCAGAATTTGCCGTGTCTTCAGCGCAGCGTTCATTCCCATGGAGACAAAATCTTCCTGATCAGCGGCTGCCGGAATGGATTGGATAAAGCTTGGTGCGGATAAGATGCGCTGCTCGACGATGAGCATGTCCGCGGTGTATTGGCTGAGCATGTGGCCCGAGAACATTCCGGCGCCTCTGGTAAGGAACGCGGGCAGACCAACGGAGAGCGCAGGATTGAGAAGCCGATTCAGGCGGCGCTCGCTGAGGACGCTGACCATGGTCACACCCGCCCCCACCACATCGAGAGGCAAGCTCACCGGAGTGCCCTGGAAATTCGCGCCTGTGTAAACCTTATTCTCTTCCGCGACGAAGATGGGATTGTCGGCCACGCCGTTGAGTTCCGTCTCCACTTGTTTGCGAGCGTAGGCGAGCAGATCGCGTAGTCCGCCGATGACTTGAGGAGTGCTGCGCATCGAGTAGGCGTCTTGCACCTTCACCTTGAGCTTGCCGGTGACCAGATCGGAACCCGCGATAACGGCGCGGAGATTCGCCGCCACAGTCTGCGCACCGCGAAAGCCGCGCAGCTCGTGGAGCTTGGCCTCGTACGGGCGCATGTTGGCCATAAGAGCTTCGAGTGTCATGGCCGCGGCGATTTCCGCTTGGGCCACCCAACGCTCGGCATCGTAAAGCTCGAGACACGCCATGCCGGTGATGAGGTTACTTCCGTTGATGGCGGCTAGACCGTCGCGGGCCTTGAGGCCAGGCACGGGGATGCCGGCCTTTTCCAGAGCTTCGCGCGTGGCCATGCGTCCGCCCTGATAAAAAGCTTCACCTTCGCCCATCAGCGAGAGGGCGCATTGCGCCATGGGTGCCAGGTCGCCGCAAGCGCCGACACTTCCCTTCTCGCACACAACGGGCGTGACGCCAGCGTTGAGCATGGCAATGTAGGTGAGCGGAATCTCCGGGCGGCATCCGGAAAAGCCCTTGGCGTGAACGTTGATGCGGCTGAGCATGGCCGCGCGCACGTGCTCGATAGGAGCCGGTTCTCCGATGCCCGCGGCGTGGTTGTAGATGAGGTATTTCTGGAATTCCTTGACTTGCTCGTCGTTCAGCACCACTTCGGAGAACTCGCCGATGCCGGTGTTCACGCCGTACATGGTTTCGTGGGCCTGGATTTTTTTCTCGAGCATGGCGCGGCAGGTGTTGATGCGGCCGAGCGCCTCTGGGGTGAGTTCCACTTCTTCGCCGTGGCGCGCCACGCGCACTACGGCCTCAATGGCCAAGCTGCTGCCGTCAAGACGGATGGTCATCGTGAATCTCCTGGTGAAGCCGCAACGCTTTGGCGGATAGGGGAGGAAATCCCGCGCGGCCCATTCCTCCGTGGTAGCAAGGTGGCGCGTGCGTGGGAGCCAAACCAACGCGCAAACGGGCGAGCGATTGAACCCGGTATTTTGTGTGCGAACTTCTACCCACCACCATCATAGACGATTTTAGCGAGGTTGCCGCCAAGCTACCACGTTCGGGCGGGAGTTGGAGCTGATTCGGGTGGCTGGTGATTCTCTGTGATTCGCGGGGCGGCGCTGATTCGATTTGGTCACCGTCCAGGAGTTACCCTTTCACGCAATGCTGCATCTGGGTGTAACCCCGTGTCTTGTGACACGTCTTACCATCAGCTAGAGTCTGCTAGAAGAATGAGGCAGTGGAGCCCGACATTATTTCTGGCCAGGCACTCTGGGCGGAGTTCCGATGACAAGGCGTAGGGCACAGATCTGTGCGATTTTGCGGGGAGGACTGATTCTCGGCCGGGAGGCGCTGCGGTAATGGCCCCGATTCTTCTCTGGCTCATCATGGTGCTTTGCCTGCTCATCTCTGTGGCGAAGTACCTGATGGGAATCATTTTGAAGCTGGCATTCCCCGGCGCCAAGGTCAAGAAGGACTACAGCTATCAACCGACCGTCAGTGTGCTGATGCCCTGCTACAACGAAGGCAAGACGGTTTACGAAACCATTGAAAGCATCAGCAAGAGCAACTATCCCATCGAAAAGTTTGAAGTGATCGCCCAGGATGATTGCTCGGTGGACGATAGCTACCAGTGGATCCTGCGCGCGCAGCGCGATTTTACCAACATCCGCGTAAGGGCCGGACGCAATGAGGCGAATTGCGGCAAGGCACGCACGGTGTGCAATGCGCTGCAGCACTCCACCGCGGAGGTCATCATCTCCATCGATTCCGATTGTATTTTCCATCCCGACGCGATCCAGGAATTGACTGCCTGCTTTTCCGAGGCGCGCATCGGCTCGGTTGGCGGTCGAGTGGGAGTTCGGAACCCGAACGACAACGTCATTACCTCGATTCAGGCCATCGTTTACTACTCCGCGTTTCAGCTTTACAAGATTCCGGAAAATTGGACGCGCAGCGTCTGCTGCATCAGCGGATGTTTGTTTGCTATTCGGCGGGAGCTATTGCTGGAGATCGAGCCTGCCATCCGCGCCCGCCACTGGTTTGGCATTCCCGTAACTCAGGGCGAGGACCGGTTCCTGACCCATCAAACGCTGCTGCGGGGTTATGGCACTTACATTAATAATGACGCGCTTTGCTGGACGACCGTGCCCGACACTCTTTCGGTGCTCTTCAAGCAGCAACTGCGCTGGCGCCGCAGCATCGTGCGCGATTTTTTCTTTACGCTCAAAACCTTGCCGCAGCACGTGTGGAAACTTCACCCGAACACAGTGCTGACGCTGGTGCTGACACCACTTGGCGCGCTGGTGGGCTTTCTGGTTGTGGTCACCATGCTTACTTCAGACCCCCTGGCATGGGCTGGGCCTGTGCCGATGGTCACCGCTCTGGGAATTGGCGCAATTCTTACCTGGGTGATGAAAAAATATAGCGCGAGGGAGGCGCTTGCTCACCCTCTGGCTTTTGGCGCTTATGTCGGTTGGACGCTGGTTTCGAGTTTGTTTCTTACGCCCCTGGCGCTATGCACGATGGATTCCGCGGACTGGGGAACGCGAACAAAAACAGAACAGGAGGCGCCACTTGGCAACACCACCGGTTGATCCTCTTCCACTTCAAAAGAAAAAAGCTCCCACCAAGCAATCGCTGCACTACACGCTGGTGATTACGGTTTACCGCATCTTTGCCATCGTAGTGCTGTATCTCGTGCTTGCCGGCATTCTCACTTACGCCTTCGTCATGGGCTTTTATGCCGTGAACAGTTCGTGGGCTGCTCCCGTTATACTCTCGGCCGCGGACGAGAAAAGCCTGGACTTCCGGGCGCAGCTGGTGACCAGCCAGCAGACCATTGAAGATCTGAAGGTGGATTCGAAAAAACTGGACAGCGGCATCGCCGAGATGACCAAGCACCGCGCGGCACTGTTGGCGCTGGAACCGGAACTGCGCGCCGCGATCGCCCGCGAAGATAAGCACAATCGCGCCACCGGTGGCGAACTCGCGGCGCTTGACCAGCAGAAGCAGGCCGACAACCTGAAAACACAAAAAGTGCTGGCGCAACTCAAGGAGGTCGAGTCCAACATCAATAAGGATCTGGCTTCCGGGTTGATTACCCAGGGCGATGCGGCCACGCAACTGGCCGCAATCAACCAGACGCAGGGCGCATTAACAGACAGCAAGATTGCGGAAGTTTTGCTGACGGACAGCGTTTTAACCAAGACCACGAATGCCACCTCGACTCTGGATGTGCTGGAAAAACAAGCGGAGTTGCGGTCGGAAGCCGCACAACTAGATATCGCCATCAATGTTGCCCAAAAACAGCTTCAGGAAGAATCAAGGCAGATTGACCGTTTGCACCAGGGCATCGCAACCGCGAAACAGAGTCCGTATTATCTGAATGCACTGGGCGGCCAAACGCTCTATTTCGCGTTCGTGCCTTATGACAATCAAGCCAGCGCCGCAACCGGGCAGCCGGTTTATGACTGCTACCTGAATATGATTGCCTGCCGCAAGGTCGGCACGGTGAAGCAGATATTCACCGGCGAAGAGACAGCCATCCATCCAATTTTCAAGACCACGATTCGTGGTTTCCTGATGCAGATGAATCTGGACCGCCCCGATTCCGCGAAATCCAAAACCGTATTCCTCGGACGCAAGCCGCTGTTGTTCTAAGGAGAACCCGAATGTTCCTGAATCACTGGAAGTTTGTGATGGCTGCAGCCCTGTTCATTCCATCCGTTGCGCACGCGCAGGACCAGAAGGATCAGCAGGCCTACTGCGTCTACGTAATGGAGCAGGCGCAAGCACAGCGAGACTTTCTGCGCACGCCGACTGCCGCGGCCGGCTTCACTCAGCCGGAGACGGGCCTGCCGATGCAAATTGTGGGCGCCGCATCGCTCGGGCTGTCGGACTTTAAGAAGGCAGGCTTGACGATGGAGGCCGCGCGCAAAAACTGTGAACTTTACAGAGCGACGCTGGAAGCTCAGCAGGACGTCCAGTATGCGTTCACCAACCTGGAGAAAAATGCTTTACAGAACAGGCTCGGCTTGATTGAACACGCCACCCAATCGCTGGATGCGCTGATGGAAAAGACTTCAAAGATGGTGGAAGCGCAGAATGCCACCCGCCTGATGCTGTTCACGCTGCAGACGACCAGGATCAAGATGGACGCTGACCGGGCCGACACGCAATCGAAGATCGCGGCGATTTATGTCCCCGCGCTCAGTGACAAACCATTAAAAGATCTTGTGGCACAAAAACAAAGTGGCGAACAGCAAGAGCAAAAAGCGCTGGACAAGCTGAACCGTCAGAATAATTGGGATGTCGCGCTCTCCGTTGGCGTCCATCAACAGGTCAATCCGGCGGCCCAGGGCCCGCAACCGTACGGCGAGGTAACGGTCAGCTACAATCTTGCCAGTTGGTCCATCAACAAGCATTTGGACCGCGCCGCGAATGCCCACGAGGAGTGGAAAAGAGTTCAGGAGGGCGATGTGGTGCGCAGCACGGAAGTGCTGCGGCAACAGTTGCTCGATAGCATCACGGTGCAGGAGGCCAAGCTCAAGTCTCTGCGCGAAGAAAGCGCGCAGATCGACAAGAACCTGGAAGTGGTCGCCAATCCGGACACTTCCGCCGCCTTCGACTTCCACAATCAACTGTCGGCAGCAATGCTTCTGTTACAAATCGAGACCAATGACGCCAGCTTCAGGATCGATCAGGCGCGGGAATATCTGGCAAAGAATTACTGAAAGAATTGACGCACGCAATTGCCGCAGCGGCTGGCTCCATTGCGCGTGGCTTCGCAAGCGGCCAAAAGTCTCGGTGGGAACGTAAATTCTGTCGCTGAGGTATGAGCTGGCAGCAAATTCGTTGTAGCGCGGCCAGGAGAGGCGTATTATGCGCAAACAGAGGCCCAAACAGGCCCCCGTTCCAATTCCGACAAAGGAATAAATGCGCATAAGACACACCATTTTCATTGGCATATTTTTATTGGCTCTGACCTTGTCCTGCGTAGTTCGCCCCGAAGAAGCGAGCGTGCATATCGGCTTCCTGATGGACTCGCTCAAACTTGAGCGCTGGCAACGCGACTCGAAATTAGTCCAAGCGCGGGCCGAAGAATTAGGGGCAAAGATCACCGTCAAATCCGCGGAAGGCGATGACGACCTGCAGTTGCAGCAAGCCAATCAACTGCTGGATGCGGGCGTTAACGTCTTGATCGTGGTGCCGCACGATGCCGAAAAGGCCGGCGCCATTGTGGAGGCTGCCAAGCGCAAGGGAGTGCCCGTGGTCAGCTATGACCGCCTGATCAAGAACAGCGCGGTCTCGCTGTACATTTCCTTCGACAACGTGCAGGTGGGAAAGTTGCAAGCTTCGATGGCGCTGGCTGCCGCACCAAAGGGGCATTTTTTTCTGCTGGAGGGACCGCGCTCCGACAACAACGCCCTGCAATTTGAACGCGGGCAAAAACTGGGGCTCCAAGAGGCGGTTGACACCGGTCGCATCACGATTTTCAGCGAGGACTGGTGCCACCAGTGGAACCGCACGGAAGGCTACGAGGCTACCCTCGCCGCTCTGAAGAAATCAGACGACAAGATCGCCGCCATCGTCGCCGCGAACGATGAACTTGCCGGCGGCGCGATTCAGGCCTTAAAAGAACACAAACTCGCCGGGATCGTTCCCGTCTCCGGCCAGGATGCCGATCTCCCGGCGGTGGTGCGCATCATTCGCGGGACGCAGATCATGACCGTTTACAAGCCCCTGGGGCCTCTTGCGAAACGCGCCGTGGACGCGGCGGTGGCGCTGGCCCATGGCACCAAACCCGCCACGACGGAGAGCATTCCCAACGGCGCCTATACGGTCCCCGCCATTCTTCTTCAGCCGATTGCCGTGGAGCAGAAAAATCTCGGCTCAACCGTCATCAGCGACGGCTTCCACACCGCCGAGGAGATCAAGAAAGCTCTTGCACCCGGCGAATGGGAAAAATTCATTTCGCGGAAGCGTTGACGTCACTGCAATCCATCAACAGTCTCGCTGCAGCCGATGAATCGAGCGGGCGGCCAAAGCTGCGTTGGCAGTAGATGGCCGGTCGTCAATTTTCATCGGGCTCGGCCAGCAGATTGCCAAGACGGTCAAACCGCCGTTCCCAAGTTGCGCGGCGGTCGTCGAGCCAGCGTTCCGCCACGGAAAGGCCCGCAGGTTCGATACGGCAAGTGCGCACCCTGCCGACCTTTTCGGTACGGACCAGTCCGCTTTTTTCCAGAACTTGCAGGTGTTGAACAACGGCGGCCAGAGTGATGTCGAGAGGCTCTGCCAGACGCGTGACGGTCAGGGGCCGAACGCTGAGCTTCTCCACGATGGCCCGGCGGGTGGGATCGCCAAGAGCGTGGAAGACGCGATTGGTGTTCACTTTTTGGCTAAGCATGAGCTCCTGCCTTTTCCTCGCACTCACGGACTAGCGCGCCAATTCCTTGGCCAATTGTTCGAGCAGCTTGCGCCAACCCTGTTCGCGCATTTCAGGGCCGTCGGCGCCCTCAAAGAACGCGGCCTGCTCCGTGAAAACGAGGATGGTCCCTTTTTCCGCCGGCAGAAACTCAAACGTAGCCAAGGACGCGGAGATGCGCTGATCACCGAGAGACATGGTATAGGCGAGGACGATGCGATGATCGGGCACGATGTCCTGATAATTGGTGCGATTTGTCAGCGCAACGCCGGGAAACGGAGTGCCCTCCTTGAAGCGGCGGCGGGTGTGCTCGCTGCCTCCCACGCGGAAATCCATCTGGAAGTCCTCCACATCGCTGCCATCACCTTGCGCATACCAGCGGCGTTTTTTGGCCGGGTCGGCGAAAGCGGCGAACACGCGCTCAGGCGTGGCGGGGTAATTGCGCTCGATGACAAAAGTGCTGTGGGTAACGGAGTGTTTTTGCATGGTCAAACTTTCTCCCGAGTGTAATTGTTAAGTGCTGGCTTAAGTATCTGCCGAGCCCAGACAATTGTCAAGTGGAGACTTAAGTATTTTTTCTATCTCCGACCGGGATAAAGCCAGCGTTTATTCCCCGGGTATATGGCGGAACAGAGGTTGATGGGGATGGCGCGGCATTCAAAAACGCAGCGAACTTGCTTCAGGCAATCGGCAATTCAATCGTGAGGGCGGCTCCGTTGGGCTGCAGGTTTTGCGCGTAGATATCGCCATTGTGTTCTTTGACGGTGCCGTAACAGATGCTCAGGCCCAGGCCGGTTCCCTGCCCCACGGGCCGCGTGGTGTAGAACGGGTCGAAGACACGAGTCACGTCGGTGAATCCCGGTCCCGTATCGCTGAAGCGCACGATGACTTTCTCGGTTGCGCGATACGCTTCGACCAGGATCTTCTTCTCCGGCGCCTGCTCCAGCGCGTTTGCGGAATTGCTGAACAGGTTGACGAACACACGTTTGAATTGGCCTTCATTCAGCGTGATGGACGGCAGATCCTGCGAAAAGTTCAACTCCACTTGGATGCCGTTGCTACGCAATTGATGTTCGCAAAGCATCAGGGATTCACGTATCACCTCGCCGAGGTCCAGCAAGCGGCGGCCTGCCGTTTGCGGCCGCGCAAAGCTCAAAAGATTGTCGATGATGCGTTTGATGCGCCGCGCTTCTATTCCCAATCGTTCGAGTTTTTTACGCGACGCTCCATCGGGCGCCTGCTCGATCAGCAGATCGGAGAATCCGATCACCGCGGTCAGCGGATTGTTCAGTTCGTGCGCGACACCGGTGACCAGTTGCCCCACTCCCGCCAGCCTCTCCCTTTGCATCAATTGGCTTTGCGCGCGATGCAACCGCTCGAAATTTTCGCGGGATTCGAGCAGCAGCCTGCCCATCTCTTGATTCAGGAACATTTGCCGCAAAAACACCAGCACACCCATCAGCAGGATACCCGCCAGGGTGACGGAGACGCGGTACGGGCGCAAGGCACTGGCGTTTGGATCAAAGAAGAGTTCGCACAAGCCCATTACCGGCAAGGACAGCACAGCCAGCGCCGCCAAAATCCCGGGCAGATCGGCGGCGTGTTCGCGTTCGGCCTCCGTCAACGGCTCGGATGGGACAGTGCGTGCGCGCACGGCAATGAGGATGAACCAGCAGATCGCAGCGTAATTCGGAATATCGTACAAGCTTCCGCTGTAGTACTCATCGCGCTCGAATGCGGCGTTCAACCACTGATAGGCCAGCAGGTACAGCGCGCTAGCGGAGAAGAGATGCCAATAAATCCTTCGCCAGGCACCCTGTGCGACAAGCGCCATGCTTCCCAGAATTCCGAGCAATACCGAGAACTCCAAAATGAACAAGGAATAGTAGTAGCTATTGAACGTGATTTTGTTGGGCAGAATGTATTCGTTGGGGAAGACCAGAAACATGTACACGCAGACCCACCACAACAGAAGAATCAGAAAATTCAGCGTGGTCAGATGGAAGCGCTGCTCGCGCTGCCGCGAACCCGGTCGCATTGCCGCCGCGGCCATCATGGGCACCGGCTGCAAGAACAAAGGGATGTCCGCCCAGAAGGGATCTGGCGTGGCGCGGTGGGCAAAGACTTCGTAATACAGCCACGCTCCCAGGTTGCAGCCAACCATCACGGCGCTGGCGGCCAGCAGAATCCAAAACCAGCGCGTACGCCCCTGGTTACTTATCGCAGCCCAGATCATCACCGCGGAAGCCACGATCCACAAAGTTGTGCCGGAAATATCGGAGAAAGCGGTGAGAGCAAAACTCGGCCGGCCCAGCAGGGACACAACGGTATACAGAAGCAAAAAGCCGAGCACTACCGCCAGTTGCCAACGGGCCAACGCCTTCATGTAAGTTCAGTCTCCAGCAGACACAAGAGAAACATGTGCTCTATATCCAGCTATGTTGCGTGGCCCGGAATTCCGAGTTCTGCCTGAAGGGGGGACTACCCACAAGCGACAATATCACCGGCGCATTTCTTTTGCCGAATTATTGAAATGGGTGTTATCAATGCGGAGATAGTGCGAGAGGCTGCGGATTCTACCCATCACATGGCGTGCATAAATCTTGATAAACTGCTTTTCGGTTCTTCTGACGTATAGATTCGAGGCTTGTAGCGAATCATTCCTACAACAAAAAGCTCACCGGCAATCCGAACTGCAGGGAGCTATCCATATGAATCCTGTCAAAGACGAAACCGAATAGCCAAGCGAAACGTCTGAAGAACAGATAAGACTTTTTGTGAAATATCCGGCAATCGCATTCGGCCTTGCAAGATTGTAAAGTCCCTTTTTGGGTTTAAGGTTTGGCAGTGTAGGTGCGTCCAGACTCGGAGGCGATTCATGAATAAGCGTTGGTCCGTTTTGTGCCTGGTTGTTTTTCTGGGAGCGTTGCCCGTTCTAGCGCAAGATGATAGCGCAACGGCGCGAACTGGAGCGGGATGCGGCCCCAGTTCGGGAATGTTCGACGTGAAGACGACAGATCTGAAACATCCCGTTGGGCAGCCGGAGCCGGGGAAAGCGCTGGTGTATTTTATTGTGGATTTTCTCACCGCGCCCACGATGCGGGTAGGGGTGGATGGAAGTTGGGTAGGAGCGAACGAGGGCAAGTCGTATTTCTTTTTCCAGGTCGCGCCGGGAGAACATAATATCTGTACGGAGTGGCAGTCGGGAACCTTCAAGAAGTCTTCCGAGCGGGTGGGAGAAGCAATACACCTGACGGTGGAGGCCGGGAAGACGTATTACCTGCGGCTGAACTTTAGCTACCAGCGAATGAATCTGGAGCTGTCGGACGAGGCGGAAGGACATTTTTTGATTGGGTCGTCGTTGTACGCGACATCGCAACCGAAGAAAAAGTGAGGCGAAGTTCTTTCAAGAACTGCCGCAGCGAGGGGGTTCGCGCGGACGTTGGCATGGAGGCCAAGGGATACTCACGCGGGTGGGAACGATTAGACTCAGAACTGAGAACCGAGCCTCCGTCTTGGACAACTGCCTTTCCGGGAGTAAACTAAGTGTTCATTCGAGACTCCACGCCCGGGTTTCTCAGGAGAACACGCGCGGCCCATGTCTCGTCCCAACGAAAAATCCAAGATCATCGAACACTACGACGTGGTCAGCCCCTACTATCAGTCTTTTTGGGGCGAGCATCTGCATCACGGTTACTGGATTCATGGCGATGAATCCAGGGAGGCAGCGCAAGTTCAACTGATCGAGCATCTCGCCCGTCGCGCCAATGTGCGGCCTGGCTCCGAGGTGCTGGATATTGGCTGTGGTTTTGGCGCTAGCAGTCTATACCTTGCGAGGAATTACGGCGCCAACGCCACCGGCATTAATATCTCTCCCATCCAGGTGGAAATGGCGAATCGGGCTGCGCGCAAGGCGAACCTGGACGTGAAGTTTCTCCTGATGGACGCGGAGTCCATGCGGTTTTCCCAAAGCTTCGATCTGCTGTGGTCCGTGGAATCAATTTCTCACTACCACGACCCACAGAAGTTTTTTGCTTCGGCAGTGAAGTTCCTGAAGCCCGGCGGGATTTTTGCCCTGACCGATTGGTTCCGCAAGGAAAATCTCACCGCCGCCGAAAAAAAGAAATTTATTGAGCCGATCGAGAACGGCATGTTTGTGGAACTGCGGACGATGGAAGAGTACGCCAATTTCCTCACTGCCAGCGGTCTGCGCATCGCCCACCGGCAGGTGCTCACGCCGAACTGCGCGAAAACCTGGGATCTGTGTCTCGACATCATCAAGGAAAAGTCGTTTTGGACTTTGGCCGCACAACACGGCACTGACTTCGTCACCTATCTGAAGGGCTTTCAGGCCATGCGTGCCGGCTACGCTTCCGGCAACTTCGTGTATGGTCTTTTTGTCGCAAAAATGCCGGAAGCGGCGGAGAGCAACGATTGATAGTCTCCGAAGGATTCTTTCTGATGCGGAGGGATTTTCACTGGCGTTTCTGACTCAGCTGGCTCAAACCCATAACTGGCGTGAATCCACAAAGCAAGACGAGAATCACCACCGCAAGCTGAAACTAGTGAGTTCAGCAGACTTTTCGCAGCACAGATGGGAAAAGCGCGTCACAAATTGAACATGTAAAGCAGAAGCCGGGTGAGGAACAGATCCACAACGAGAACGACAACGGAGGACACAACGAATGCGGTAATCGTGGCGCGGCCCACGCCCTCCGTCCCGCCTTCGACTCGAAATCCCTGATAACAACCCACGGTCGCGATGATGAACCCGAAAACGATCGGTTTCGTGAATCCTATACAAAGGTCGCCGAAGACCAGCACTTTGATGGCGCGCGAAAGAAACTGCTCCGCACTGAGGTGGAGCGTTATTTTTGCGACCAGAAATCCGCCGAACAGTCCGGCGCAATCCCCCACGGCTACGAGTAACGGCAGCACTAGCACCGTCGCAAGCACACGCGGCGTCATCAGCTTGCGGATGGGGTCGACGCCGAAGCTCCGCATGGCGTCCAACTGATCGCTAACGACCATAGAGCCCAGCTCGGAAGCCATCGCGGTGGCGTTGCGGCCTGCGAGCAGAAGCGCCGTGAACACCGGGCCGAGCTCGCGGAGGAGCGCGAGCGAAACGGCGTCACCCGTTAAAACCGTTTCGCCGAAACGGGCAAATTGCGAAGCTGAGTTCAAAACAATTACGCCGCCGACGCAAAGGAGCGCAACGACGACAATCAGCAACGAACCTACCCCGATCACGTCCATCTGCTCGACCAGGTCGGGGAAGTAACGGGTGCTAGAAAAGATGTTCTGGATCGACTGAAGGGCGAGCAAGGAGTAATCCTGGACGGCGAAAGTCCACATCTTTAATGTTTTGCCGATGACTGAGTGAACCGCAGGTGAGTTCATGGTCACACCCCTTGTCACAATGGTTGGCGCCAGTGTGTGATGAAGCTTATAACGGCCACCAGAGCAGTGAACATATACCAGGATGGGGCAGCCGCCTTCTGGCAAACTGCGTGGCACGAACTCCGAGAGGGACGCCTTACAATTCCGTCTAACTGCAGCGAATGGAATTCCACCCACTAAAACCCTGATGCCTTGATCGGGCATCCTCTCCAAGGACGGTGGAGTGTGCAATTATAGACAGCCAGAAGCTCCGCGTGAGCGGTACCCTATCCGATAGTTGCAACCTGTTTGGCGGGATTTGACGGAATTCTGACTTTACAATCGGGCGGCTCTCAACCGGGTCGCCCTTTCCATTTACAGCTCCCATGAACGCCGCGGGAAATCGTGCGTTCACGCAATTTCCCCAGCAAAGCAAATTCCCAAGGGAGGATCCGATCTCCAGTACTTCTTCCAGATCCGCGTCTGGAAGTAGCGCACTAACGAAACCGGGTCCTTTCATTTCGTGTGCCTTCCTCGAACCCTTTTTGGGTTTGCACCTGGCAACGCGATTTATCTTCCCGGAGCGGGGCGATGGTCACTTAACCGATTCTCGCCGAGGAGATCAGCGAGAATCCATGCGGTTCCGGCAATCCCAAAGGTTTCGGCGGTTTCGCTCCAGTTCGCATGCATGTGGGGACCCGAAACAAGCAATGGTATCCAGACGACCAGCCCAAAGATCAGGAGCATCAAGGTGAGAAGGCGAGTTGCGAGAAGCGCCATGCGATTCGCAAGAAGAGCCACAGCCGCGAGTGCGAAGAAAACAGTCGTCGTTACCGCCCAAAACATCTGGCTTGGCGGAAACCACTTCGGAACAAGACTAGCGGTAGGGTGAAGATAAAACGCCTGTTCGAGGGCGAAAGAAGCGGTACAGAGGCCCAAAAGAATGCAGCCGATCCGATTCAGCGTTTCCCGCGACCATGCCGAGGACAAGCGCGCATGAACGATTGCCGCACCGGTCAGGAGAGAGAACTGTTCAAAAAAATTGCCCCAGCTATTGTAGATCCCCGGTGCGCTGACTATTCCCGGCACGCACAGTAAGACGAAAAAAAGATAAACCACACCCAGGACGGCTGCGCCCAATTTCGCAGTCCGGCGTAATTGAATCGCAGCGCCCCCAAAGACCTGGACGGCCGAGGCGGCGTAGACCGCGTAGCGCAGTTGAGGCCACTCGTGGTAGTCGTGCCAGGCCAGCGTGATCAGGCCAGCGGCCAAAACCGCCACTCCAAACACATGACGGCCGAGGTTCGAACTGGGCGTTGTTTCGGTCATTTGTTTTCAATCCCGTTCACGCAGCGTGTCACGTTGCGGATGAGCTGATCGCTGGTAACCTTCATTTGAACAACCGGGGCTCGGCTAGCATGCAGCGAGCTTTATACACCGGGATAGGTCAAGGGTAAAGTGCCGCGACCCTGCAGTGCGAAGGAGCCACTCGATTTTGAGGCGTCGCGAAAGCTTCGCTGTAGATTGTTCGTGCAGCCCTATGATCAGACCGCGACGTTAGTCCAAAAGGAGTGAGCGGGTTCTATTCAACAGCCATGG
>Ga0181538_10000931_pt1 | contig 34213 bp, 24 predicted proteins | sample PEATcosm2014_Bin_40_FD_119773 | JGI IMG/M metagenome (GOLD analysis project Ga0181538, IMG submission 119773) | Peatland microbial communities from MTU Mesocosm Facility, Houghton, MI, USA - PEATcosm2014_Bin23_30_metaG | ecosystem: Environmental > Terrestrial > Soil > Wetlands > Peat | place... | reverse complement strand
CGCCGGTGTCAGCAAATCCGAGATCGCCCGCCGCCTTCAGACTAGCCGCACCTCGGTGCGCCGCATCCTGGCGAGTGATTCCACCCAGAAATAGGCCCCCTGTGGTTCGCGTAGCGCTCACCAAACATGCTGTTTGATGGTGTAGAACTACGCGATATTATCGACCGCACTCCGGACGTGATAGAGCTTCGCAATGAGTATGGCCGCTGTTGCCGGATCCTTTCCAGTGCTGAGGCGCTCGCTTTGGATCTGGACCTTTTCGTGGGCGTCGGAAACCGGCGCCGCATTCGATTTCTCCGCTGGCGCACCCGGAGGTACACACTCAACGCCGGAAGCCATACAACAAAGCGCCTGAAGGGCGAGGCCGAAATGAACATCGCTCATCCACTGGTCCGGGAGCACCGGCCTGTTTGGAGTAAATGATGACCAAGTTGATTACGATCCCGAAATTTGCGGCAGCCACAGGTCTGCCGTACCGGCTCTGTCTTCACCTGATTGGAACGGGCCAGATTCCGTCTGTCGCTGTCGGACGTCGTCGCCGGATCGATGTGCGCTGGGTGGAGCAATGGTTGGCGACCGGCGGTTATCGCTCTTCGGGGCAGGAATCGCCGACACAACATGGGCAGGTCGCACGCATTCTCGACGCTGGCGAACCACGGAGTGCAGCCCGCTAGGATTGGCCGCGGGCCAAAGAGCTTTTTCCCCAACCGCTATGTACGCACAGAGCAATCGCGCTGACCGAAGTGGAGGGCAGATGGAGGCCGCTGCGCGCAGCGCAATCGAACTGCGCGCGGGCCGGGCGCTCACCGATGCCGAATGGGCGGCGGCGCGGGCCAGGCTCCTGGATTTCGCGGGTATTCTGCGCGGTTGGGACCGAAAGACGACGGCGTCGCGGCGAGGTAATGTTGAGGTGCTATGCCAGCCAGAACCTTAACATTGACGCCAGCCTCCAAGAACGGGACGGCGGCGCGTGCCATCCAAGTGGTGCTGTACGCTAGGGTGTCCAGCAAGGATCAGGAGAAGGAGGGCTTCAGCATCCCAGCGCAACTCCGTCTCCTGCGAGATTATGCCACGAACAAAGGCTTCGTGATTGCGCAGGAGTTCACCGACGTTGAAACCGCCAAGGCCAGCGGTCGGACCAACTTCAACGAAATGCTGATGTATCTGAAAAAGCATCAGACCAAGTGCCGGACGATCCTGGTGGAGAAGACTGATCGCCTTTACCGGAACATCAAGGATTACGCGACCATAGACGAGTTCGATGTTGAGGTCCACTTCGTCAAAGAGAACGAAATCATCAGCCGCTCATCACGGTCGAACGAACAGTTTGTGCATGGGATAAAGGTCTTGATGGCCCGCAACTACAGCCAGAACTTGGGCGAGGAGACCGTAAAGGGGATGACCGAGAAAGCGTGTGCCGGCATCTACCCAAGCTGCGCACCCGTCGGATATCGGAATGCGGACGGTCCCAACGGCAAGCGTGTGATTGTCTCGGACCCGGACGTTGCGCCGATAATAACCGAATTGTTCGGACGGTTCGCCAGCGGCCGATATTCGCTGAAGGCACTCGTGAAGGAAGCTAACGGTGAAGGCCTCAAGCTGCGCGGCCGCAAGCTCTACAGCAGTGTCGTTCACCAAATACTGAGGAAGCGGTTGTACACCGGCGATTTCGATTGGGACGGCAGGACGTACACAGGCTCTCACGAGCCTCTGGTCACGCGCGAATGTTGGCAGCGTGTTCAGGAGTTGCTGGATACTCGCGCCGAGAACAGGACCCGGAAAGTGAAGCACGACTTCGCGTACACCGGGCTGGTCCACTGCGGCCATTGCGGCTGCCTGTTTGTCGGCGAGTTGAAGAAGCGGAAGTACGTATACTACCACTGCACGGGCAACCGAGGAAAATGCGAGGAGCCATACACCCGTCAGGAGATTCTCGCTCGCGAGTTCGCCGAAGTTCTGCAGGAGCTGGTCATTCCGCAGGCCATCCTCGAATGGCTCGGTAGCGATGTACTCACCTCCGACCAGACCGAGCAGGCGGCCCGCGCGCAGGCGATCAAGAAGTTGCAGGCCCGGCACGAGCAAATCCAGGCACGCATCGATACGATGTACTTGGACAAGCTCGATGGGCGGATCACGCAGGAGTTTTTCGACAAGCAATCGGCGACTTGGCGCTCCGAACAGGACGGGCTGCAGCGCAAGATCCAAGAGACCCTAAAGGCCACGCCGGCCCCAATCGATCAGGCACTCGACATGCTGCGCCTGACGAGCCGGGCGAGCGAGTTGTTCCTGCAGCAGACCGCCGCCGAGCAACGCCGATTGCTCCAGGTGGTTGTTGAAAAGGCGGCGTGGCAGGACGGCGCGTTGCGAACGACCCTGTTCGAACCGTTCGAGATCTTGCGCCATTCGAACCAGGAAAGTTATAGAAAAGAAAAGGAAAACGGCGGGTCAGGACGCGATATGGGAATTTGGCTCCCCACGTAGGACTCGAACCTGCAACCCTTCGCCCCGGCAGCTCTCCTCTAATTCGTCTGCCGCCCGTTGCCAGCCTTCTCGTCGCCACGCCCCATCGTGTCGATCTCATTGAAGTACACGCGGCGGCCTTCATCCATCGCCAGGTTGGAAAGCATCACAGCCACTGAATCCGCCAGGCCGATCTCCAGGTCCGCCTTGGGATGCGTCTGATCTCGGCAGCTCTGGAAGAAGCTTTGGAGCTCGATGTCCACCGGGTTGTCCTGTTCCTCCTGGACCAGAATGCCCTTGGCGGTGAGCCACCGCCGCGCAAACTTGGTTTCGCGCGCCAGGAAGCTGGCATCGGGTTTAAAGTCCAAGTCGGTGGTCATGATCGGAATGGGCCCGTTAGCGCCTCCCGACGCTACCATGGTGGCGCCGGCCACGAAGGCTTCCTTCTTCTTGGCGTCCACGTTGGTCACCGTGGTGGTCTTGGGCGGCTCCAGGTACCACCAGGCGATGGCCGTGTGCAGGTCGTCGCCCACCGTAATCTCGATGGTGCCATCCGTGCCCATGATGATCTCGCCCATCTCCGGACGCGCGCCGTTGAACATCGGAAGGAACTGATTGGTGCTGATGGAAGAGTAGGTGAGCTTCTGCCCCTTGGGGTAGCGGTAGATCAACTGCACGTTGTCGTAGACGTCGCGCCCATCCTTTAGAGTGTCCAGGCTGCCCAGGCCCATCACGAATTCCGGCGAGGAGCCGAACATCCAATCGGCCACATCCACCTGGTGCGAGGTCAGCTCAGCCGGCAGACCGCCCGACATGGAGCGGTAGACCCGCCAGTTGGCGATGTTCGACTCGCCGCCCGGTTTCATGGTCCACAACGAGCTTGGCTTGTTGATCATGTTGCGATGCCACTGCGCGTGGATGTGGTGGACGTCGCCGAGGATACCCTTGTCCACCATGTTCTTCACCACCTGGTAGAAGTAGCTGTAGCGCCGCTGGAGGCCGGTTTGCAGGATTTGGCTGGGATGTTCCCACGCCAGCGCGCGCAACGCGTGTACTTCCTCCGGCTTGAAGACCAGGCACTTTTCGCAGAACACGTGTTTGCCCGCCAGCAGAGCATCGCGAGTAAGCGGGAAGTGCACGAACAGCGGCACGATCACGAACACCGCGTCGATATCCTTCTGCGCCAGCAGATCGCGATAGTCTTTGTACGTTTTCGGATTGCCGCCGATGGTTTGCACCCCATGGTCGATGGCTTCCGGCAGGATGTCGCACAGCGCCACGCAGCGGCCGCTGTCGATCTTCTTCAGGTGTTTCAATAGGTAGGTGCCGCGGCTGCCGCAACCGATCATGCCGTATTGCACCTGTTGGTTGGCAGCCTTTACTTTTTGGATGAAAGGGGCTCCCTGAATCGCCGGGAGGGCGGCGGCGGCGGTGACGGCCCCGGCGGCTTTCAGTACATCGCGGCGCGAAACGTCATTCTCCTGTGCCATGTAAGGCAACCTCGCAATGGGAGATAATTTCACCCGCATTGTAACACGGAGGTTGCGAAGGGTCCGTGGGATGGCGATCCACGCGGCACAGTTGCGCCCCGAGGCGCTGGGCTATAGTGGGCATCATGGGCCGCATTCGCGTTCTTCCCGACCAGGTGGCCAACAAGATCGCCGCCGGAGAAGTGGTCGAGCGGCCCGCGTCGGTGGTCAAGGAACTTCTGGAAAACTCCCTGGACGCCGGCGCGACCAACCTGCGGGTGGAAGTCGAATCGGGCGGGCGGCGGCTCATTCGCGTGCTGGACGACGGCTGCGGCATGTTGCGCGACGACGCGCTGCTGGCCTTCGAGCGCCATGCCACCAGCAAGCTCCGCGATGTCAAGGACCTGCTCTCGATCGCCACGCTGGGGTTCCGCGGCGAGGCGCTGCCCTCCATCGCATCCGTCTCGCGCCTGCTGCTCGAAACCCGCTCCGCCGAGGAGACCACCGGCACGCGCATCGAAATCGCCGGCGGCAAGATGCTGCGCTGCGAAGAAGCCGCGCTGGGCGTCGGCACCACCATCACCGTGCGCGACCTTTTCTATAATGTGCCCGCCCGGAGAAAATTCCTGCGCACCGAGCAGACCGAGCTGGCGCACATCGCGTCGTTGGCCACCCACTACAGCCTGGCGCACCCCGAGCGGACCTTTCGACTCACCAGCGGCAACGCCGAGCTGCTGCACGTGACGCCCGTGGCCACGCTGAAGGAGCGCGTTTACCAGGTCTTCGGCAGCCAGGTGCTCGAGGAGCTGGTGGATATCGGCGTGCGCGAGAAGGAGATATTCCTGCCGCCGCCCGGCGTCGCGCCTTCCGAAGCCATTGCCGAATACCGCCGCGAACCCGGCCCGGATGACGACCCGCCCCTGCGCACTTTCCGCCTGACCGGCTTCTTCTCCCGGCCGCAGGTGCAGAAAGCCAACCGCAATTCGATTTTCATTTTCGTCAACCGCCGCCTCATCCGCGACCGCACGTTGCTGCACGCGCTTTCCTCGGCCTATCACAACCTGATGCCGGCTTCGGCGTATCCTTTCGCGCTGCTGTTTCTGGAATGCGACCCTGGCGAGGTGGATGTGAATGTGCACCCCTCCAAAACGGAGGTGCGTTTCCGGCACGGGTCGTTCGTCCACGATTTCGTGCGCGATACCATACGCGACCGGTTGATGGAGAGCCGGCCCGCGCCGGCGTTTTCACCGGCCGTGCAACCCTCCGCAGCCGCGCAGCCGGCCGCGCGCCTTCCCTACTCCGAATTCAGCCAGATGATGGAGAACGAGGCGCCGGCGGCGGTAAGCTTTGCCGAGCCCGAGCCGTTGCCGGAACCAGGCCCGGAGCCTGCGCTGCCCGAATTCGCTTTGCGGCCCACCGCCGGGCCCGCGCCGCGCCTGGATTTCAGCGCGCCGCCGCTCGAGGTGACACCCGGCCCACCGCCATCCGGCAAGCTCCAGCGCACGCTCGACGCGCACGGCGAATTCCCGCCCGAAGCCCTCCCGCCGCCCGAGATATCGCTCTCGGTGCTCTCCGACCTGCGCCCGCTCGGCCAGATCCACGAGAGCTTCATCATCGCCGCCGGCCGCGACGGCCTATGGATCATCGACCAGCACGTGGCCCACGAGCGCATCTTGTTCGAGCAGGTCATGAAGCAGCGCGCCGCCGGCCGCGTCGAGATGCAGCGCCTGCTCATGCCGCTGATTTTGCAACTCACCGCCGAGCAGCAGATCGATTACGCCCGCATCGCCGACGAGCTGCACGCCGCCGGCTTCGAGACCGAGCCGTTCGGCCACCGCACCATCGCGGTGAAGGCCGCGCCCGCCGCGGTGGGCGCCTCGGACCTGGAGAAGATCATCTTCGAGGTTCTGGAAATCGCCGAAGGCGAGTTGCGCGGCGCCTCCATGGACGACTTGCGCCGCGGCATCTGCGCCTCCATCGCCTGCCGCGCGGCCATCAAGATCAACACCCGTCTGGACGCCGCCAAAATGGAGTGGCTGCTGCGCGCCCTGGCGGCCACGGATTGCCCCATGAGCTGTCCCCACGGCCGGCCGATTGCCATGCACTACTCCACGCGCGAGATTTTGAAGGCGTTCCACAGGATATAATCGTCATCAAATGGCAACTCGAACATTCACTGCAATTTTGCATAAAGAAGCCGGCCTGTGGGTGGCCGAGTGCCCCGAAGTGGGCGCCTTCAGTCAGGGGAGCAGCGTCGAGGACGCGCTGGCCAATCTAAAGGAGGCCACGGAACTGTATCTCGAAGAGTTTCCGCTGAAGGACGGCCCGCCTGCATTCCTGACCACCTTTGAGGCCAAGTGTGTCTAGGCTATGCCTAGGCTGAGGCAGGTTTCCGGAGACGAAGCTATTCGCGCTCTGGAACGCCTTGGATTCGCACAGGTCCGGCAGAGAGGCAGCCATGTGGTTCTTAAGAAAGGCGAGAATGGCTGCGTTATACCCCGCCATTCTATTTTGGCCATCGGAACCCTTCGCGGCGCGTTGAAACAGGCCGGCATCGGAATCGAAGATTTTCTCCGGAGCCTGGGATGATCCAGCAACCATCCCTCTCGTGGACCGCGTCAATCCGAGAGGATACGCTCCAACTGAACAATCAAGGGAGGGAGATCCTTGGCCAGAGTATCGCATACTCGGCCAAGGTCGACTTCGAAATAGGCGTGAACCAGGCGATGCCTCATTCCGATAATGTCGTTCCAGGGCACGTCCGGGTGTTTGGCTCGCACGTCGGGGCCAACTTTGGACGCCGCCTCACCGATGATCTCGATGCAGCGCACCAGTGCCAGCGCCAGCACACGGTCGCGCTCCAGATCGCCTCGCTGGCGCCCGGCCCCGAATTGGGCCGCCTCCCTTGCCGCGTCCAGCATGTGGCGCAGGCGGACTCTGTCACACTCGCACATATTGAACCCGCGCAGCTCTCAACACTTCCTCGCGAAAGTACCGGCTGAGTTCATCCGGAGTTCGCAAATCGACTTTGCGGCCGAGTACTTCGGAGAGTTCACGCTCCATGGCAGCCAGCCCCAAATAGCCAACGCGGCAATCTGGCTCGAATTCCACCAGGATGTCGACGTCACTCTCGTCCGAAAAGCGATCGGTGAGTACCGAGCCAAAAAAAGAGAGCTTCTGGATGCCGTTGCGCAGGCAGAATTTGGCGATCTCCGCCTCAGGTACTCGAATCTGCGCCGTCGCCATACAACCATATTACGCGTGACCGGCTTGCCCCGCTTGGCCCCGCCGCGCCGGTTTGAGATACTAGGCGTGTTCGAGGAGGGCAAGATGATTCTCAGAATAGCCTTGGCACTGTTTCTGGTTGCAGTGGGTTCTCTCAGCGCGCAAACCCAGACCATGAAGCAACTGGCTCGCGGCACGGAATATGCCGTGGCTTCGATGGCGCCGCGGGCCACGCTCACCGCGGAACACGTGCTCAACTCGGGCGGAAATGCCTTCGACGCCATTGTCGCGGGCCAGGCCGTGCTGGGCATCGTGCAACCCCATTTGAACGGCGTCGGCAGCGACGCCACGCTGCTCATCTACGACGCCCAACAGAAGAAGGTGCTCTCGCTCAATGCCGAGGGGACCGCGCCGAAACTCGCCACCATCGAATGGTACAAGGTCAACCAGGGCGGCAAGATCCCGGTGGATGATTCGCTGCTCTCGGGCACCGTGCCGGGCGTGGTGGATGCCTGGTACATCCTGCTCTCGCGCTGGGGCACCAGGAGCTTCGCCGAATTGCTGGCGCCCGCCATTGAACTGGCCGAGCGCGGCGTTCCCATGGGACCCACACTGAATTCGCCGGCCTTGCAGAAGTATCCCACGAGCGCCCGGGTTTTCGCCGCTCCCGACGGCCGGAGCTGGAAGGACGGCGAAGTCTGGAAGAACCCGGACTTGGCCCGCACGCTGCGCCGCCTGGTGGAGGCCGAGAAGCAGGCCGCATCCCAGGGCCGCCAGGCCGCGCTGAAAGCCGCCCGCGACCGTTTCTACAAAGGCGACATCGCCCGCGAGATGGCCCGCTTCTCCGAAGAGAACGGCGGCCTGTTCCGCTATGAGGATTTCGCCGGCTACACCGCCAAAGTGGAAGAGCCGGTCGCCATCGACTACCGCGGCTACACGATTTACAAGAACGCTTCGGCCACGCAGGGGCCTGCCGAACTGTTCGCGCTTAAAATGCTCGAAGGCTACGACCTCAAAAAGATGGGACTCAACTCCGCCGATTACATCCACACTTCGGCCGAGGCCATCAAGCTCGCCATGGCCGATCGCGACGCCTTCCTGGGCGACATGGATTTCATCCCGATCCCTTACGCGGGTCTGCTGTCGAACCAGTACGCCGTGGCGCGCCGGAAGCTGATCAATCCCGCCAAAGCGTCGCTCGAATTTCGTCCGGGGAACCCCGCTCCATACACCCCCGGATTCGAGCCGGTGTCCCGCCCCATCGATGTGAACCTGGGCGGGGACGCCGATCACGAAGGCGACACCAGCTACATTGCCGTGGTGGACAAAGAGCGCAACATGATCTCATTCACGCCCAGCCTGCACAGCGCGTTCGGCACCAAGGTGGTGATAGGCAACCTGGGGTTCATCTTCAATTGCCGCGGCGATTATTTCTCGCTCGTGCCCGGCCACGCCAATGCGCTCGCGCCCGGCAAGCGCCCGCGCAGCACGCTGCAAGGCACGCTGGTGCTCAAGGATGGCAAGCCCTTGCTGGTGACTGGCAGCCCCGGCGCGGATGACCAGTGCATGCGCACCCTGCAAACCTTGCTGAACATCGTCGAGTTCGGGATGAACATGCAGCAAGCCATCGAGGCCCCGCGCTGGTCCACGCGCAGTTTTCCCGCCTCGCCCTTCCCCCACACCATGTACCCGGGCGACCTTTGGCTGGAGGGCCGCATCCTCGATGCGGTGCGCGCCGAGCTGGAGCGCCGCGGCCACAAGGTGACCATGCGAGGTCCCTGGTCGATGAACGACAGCGCGGGGATTATGGTGGAAGCCGCAACCGGTACGGTGAGCGCCGGCGCCGACCCGCGCACGGCGGCCATGGCGCTGGCCTGGTAGCGCCATTTCGGCCATTGACAGCCCTGCCCCCATTCTGTAAAAATAGTGTAGGAGAAGAAAAAGCGAATACAGATGCGTGCGGCGGTCCTCAAAAAACAGTTCGAATCCGTGCTTGGCGGTCATCTGGACTGGCAATCCAGACCGATGCCCGAACTGGTTCCTAGCGGCATTTCCGGAATCGGGCTGCCGCGCGGCTGCCTGACCGAAATTATCGGGCCGGCTTCTTCCGGCCGGACCAGCTTGCTGGTTGCCATCCTGGCCGCGGCCACCGCGCGCGAGGAGGTCTGCGCCCTGGTGGATGCGGAAGATACTTTCGACCCCCTCTCCGCCGCCGCGGCCGGGGTGCGTTTACCACGCCTGCTGTGGGTGCGTTGCAGCCACAACGCCGAGCACGCGCTCAAGGCGGCCGATCTGTTGATTCAGGGCGGCGGCTTCGGGCTGGTGGCCATGGATCTGGGAGATACGCCGTCCAACGCCGCACGCCGCATTTCGCTCACTTCGTGGTTCCGTCTGCGCCGCGGGGTGGAGCATACCCCCACCGTGCTGGTGACGGTGGCGCGGCAATCGAACGCCAGAACCTGCGCATCGCTGGTGCTCGAATGCGCGCGGGAGCGGGTGACGTGGTCGGGAACGCGCGGAACCTCGCAATTGCTGCGCGGCATGAGGGTGCGCGCGGGGCGCCCTCTGGGCCCCACCGAGCGGAGCAAGACATGTTCGCCTGTCTTCACGGCAGTGGCAATCTGACGGCGCTGGCGTTCGAGTTCTCGCCGCTGGTGGAGCAGACTGCGCCCGACACCGTGACGCTGGATGTTTCCGGTCTCGAGCGTCTCTTCGGGTTTCCGCAGGACGTGGCCGCGGCTATAGCGCGCCGGGCCGCGGAAATTCGAGTGAAAGTCCATATTGCACTCGCCGCCAATCCCGATGCGGCCATCTGCGCAGCGCGCGGCGGGGTGCCCTCTGGTCCCGGCATCAGCATCGTCCCGCAAGGCGATGAGGCCAAATTCCTCGGCCCGCTGCCGCTCACATTGCTGGCCCCGTCGCCGGAATTGCTGGAAACCCTGGAGCGTTGGGGCATCCGCCGGTTTCGCGACCTGGCCGCTCTTCCCCCGCTGGGCATCGCCGAGCGCCTCGGTCCCGAAGGATTACGGCTGCGTGAACTGGCGCGCGGCGAGGCGGATCGCAAGCTTGTGCCGCTGGACCCGCCGCTCGAGTTCGAAGACCAGATCGAGCTGGAATACCCGGTGGAACTGCTGGAGCCGCTGGCGTTTCTGCTGGCGCGGCTGCTGAACGGACTGGCGGCGCGCTTGGCTACGCGCGCGCTGGCCACCGACGAGCTGCGGTTGCGGCTGAAGCTCGAAAACCGCGCCACGTACGAGCGCACACTGCGGCTGCCCGTGCCGTCGCTCGACACCAAAGCGCTTTTGAAGCTGTTGCAGCTCGACTTGGCCGCGCATCCGCCCGAAGCGCCCATTGTGCGCGTATGGATGGGGATGAACCCGGTGAAACCGCGCGCCGCGCAGGGCGGTCTGTTCGTGCCGATTGCGCCCGAGCCGGTGAAGCTGGAATTGACCCTGGCGCGCATCCAGGCAATCGTGGGGGAAGGCCGTGTAGGTTCGCCGGAGTTGATCGATACGCACCGCCCCGGAGAGTTCCGTATGGTTCGGCCCGGGTGGGACAGACGATCGCCTTTTGTCGTCTGTCAACTTGTCCTCCGCGTCTTTCGTCCGCCGCGCGCGGCGAGCGTGGCCATGGCTTCCGGGCAGCCGGGCTTCGTCGCCGCCGATGGCATTCGCGGCAAGGTTCTTGAACTGGCCGGACCCTGGCGCACTTCGGGCGATTGGTGGACTTCCAACCCCTGGGCGCGCGACGAATGGGACATCGCACTCAGCGATGGCGCGCTCTACCGCATCTACCGCGAGCCGCGCGGCTGGTTCGTCGAAGGCAGCTATGACTGAGAGCTACGTCGAGTTGCACGCGCGTTCCGGCTTCAGCTTCCTGGAAGGCGCGTCCGTGCCGGAGGAGCTGGCGGGCGCTTGCGCGGAATTCGGCATGCCCGCCATGGCGCTGGTGGACCGCAACGGCGTCTACGGCGCGCCGCGCTTCCACATGGCCGCCAAGAAGGCCGGCATTCGCGCGCACATCGGCTCGGAAATCACCTGCACCAACGGTCTCACTTATCCCCTGCTGGCGGAAACGCGCGAAGGTTATCGAAACCTGTGCCGCCTGGTCACCCGCATGAAGCTGCGCGCCAAGAAAGGCGAAGGCGCGGCCACGCTCGAGGAGTTGGCGGAATTCGCCCGCGGTCTCATCTGTCTCACGCGCCACCCCGATGCGCGCCTGCTGGAGATTTTCGGCAAACACAACGTCTACGCCGAGCTGCAACGCCACCACCATCGCCAGGAGGAAGCGCGCAACCAGGCCATTGTGGAATGCGCCCGCAGCCTCGGCATGCCGCTGGTGGCCACCAACGGCGTCGCTTACGCCGCGCCTGCCGAGCGCGAGCTGCTCGATGTCCTCACCTGCGTGCGCCAAAAAACGACGCTCGCTTCAGCCGGCCGGCTTCTGGAGCGCAACTCCGAGCGCTACGTCAAGACGCCCGCCCGGATGGCGCGCCTCTTCGCCGACCTGCCCGAAGCCATCGCTCACACACTCGAAATTTCTTCGCGCCTCCAGTTCACCCTGGCCGACCTCGGCTATGAATTCCCGCGCTACCCGGTGCCGGAGGGCGAGACGCAGATGTCTTTCCTGCGCCAGCGTGTGGATGAGGGCGCGCGCCGCCGCTACCAGCCGTATCACGAGCGCGCCCGCCGCCAGATCGAGCGCGAGCTGGCGCTCATCGAAAAGCTCAAACTGCCCGGCTATTTCCTGATCGTCTGGGACATTGTGCGCTTCTGCCAAGAGAACGCCATCCTGGCACAGGGACGCGGCTCGGCCGCCAACAGCGCGGTGTGCTACGCGCTCGAAATCACGGCCGTCGATCCCGTGGGCATGGACCTGTTGTTCGAGCGATTCCTTTCCGAAGAGCGCGGCGAGTGGCCCGACATCGACATTGACCTCCCCAGCGGCGAAAAGCGCGAGCGCGTCATCCAGTACGTCTACCAACGGTTTGGAAAGCTCGGCGCAGCCATGACCGCCAACGTCATCACCTATCGCGGCCGCTCTGCCGCGCGCGAAGTGGGCAAGGCGCTGGGCTTCGAGATCACCACGCTCGAACGGCTCTCCGGCCTGGTGCGCACGTGGGAATGGAAGGATCCCAAGGACACCACCGAAGTCCAGTTCCGGGATGCCGGCCTGGACCTCAACCATCCGCGCGTGCGCAAGTTTTTCGAGCTGTACCGCATGGCGCAGGACCTGCCGCGCCACCTGGGCCAGCATTCCGGCGGCATGGTGATCTGCCAGGGGCAGCTCGATTCCGTGGTGCCGCTCGAGCCCGCCGCCATGCCCGGCCGCGTGGTGGTGCAGTGGGACAAGGAAGACTGCGCCGATATGGGGATCATCAAGGTGGATCTGCTCGGCCTGGGCATGATGGCGGTGATCGAAGATTGCCTCAAATTGGTTCCCGAAGTCGATCTGGCGCGCCTGCCCGCGGACGATCCGGCGGTTTTCAAAGCCCTGCAAAAGGCCGACACCATCGGCATGTTCCAGGTGGAGAGCCGCGCGCAGATGTCCGCGCTGCCGCGCATGAAGCCGCGGCGTTTTTACGACATCGTGGTGCAGGTGGCCATCATCCGGCCCGGCCCCATAGTGGGCAAAATGGTGCACCCGTACCTGAACCGGCGACAGGGCAGGGAAGCGCCGGACTGTTTGCACCCGTCGCTCGAGCCGGTGCTCAAACGCACGCTGGGAGTGCCGCTGTTCCAGGAGCAGTTGCTGCGGATGGCCATGATCGCGGCCGGATTCACGGGCGGCGAAGCCGAGGAGCTGCGGCGCGCCATGGGCTTCAAGCGCTCCGAAAAGCGCATGGCTGAGATCGAAGTCAAGCTGCGCGCGGGCATGGAGCGCAACGGCATTCGCGGCCAGGTGCAGGACGATATCGTGCGCTCCATCACCTCGTTTGCGCTTTACGGTTTTCCCGAATCGCACGCCGCCAGCTTCGCCCTGCTGGCCTACGCCAGCGCATATCTGAAGTGCCATTACCTGGCGGCATTCACTTGCGCCATGCTCAACAACCAGCCCATGGGTTTTTATTCGCCCGCCATCCTGATCAAAGACGCGCAGCGTCACGGGCTGCGCGTGCTGCCGGTGGACGTGACGAAATCGGAGTGGGATTGCGCGCTGGAGCAGAGCCGCGAACGTAAGAGAGCGGAAGGCCCCTGCCTGCGCCTGGGCTTGCGCTACGCCCGCGGTCTCCGCGCGGAAGCCGCCCGCGCCATCCTGCGGGCGCGGCCGTTCAGCAGCATCGACGACCTGGTGTTGCGCGTCCGCGAGCTGCGTAAAGACGAGCTCAACCGCCTGGCTGAAATCGGCGCGTTGAACTCGCTCAACGAGGCCCATCGCCGCGATGCCCTCTGGCAAGCGCAGCGCGCCATCCTGCCAGTGGGCCCGCTGCTGGCGCCGCTGGAAGAAAACACCCAGGGCGAGCCTTCCCCGCTGGCCCCCATGAACACGGAAGAGCGCCTCTATGCCGATTACCACGGCACCGGCGTGACCATCGGCAAACATCCCATGGCCTGGCGCCGCGCCGAAATGAGCGCGCGCGGCGTAACGCGCGCCATCGACCTGGCGAAGGTCCCGGACGGCCGCCTGGTGCGCATCGCCGGAGCGGTCATCGTGCGCCAGCGCCCCGGCACGGCCCACGGATTCGTCTTTATGAGCATGGAAGACGAAACCGGCATCATGAACGCCATCGTCGCGCCGGCCACGTTCGACCGCTACAAGTTCGTGGTGCTGGGCGAACGGTACCTCATCATCGACGGCGTTCTGCAAAACCTGGACGGGGTGATTTCGGTGAAAGCCGGCCGCATCGAGCCGCTACGCGCGGGCGCGGCGCCGTCGTCGCACAACTTTCATTGAGCCAGCTTCAAAACGCCAGCGCCTCGATCAGGTTGTTCAGCTCGGCTTCGAGCGCCGATTTCCTCTTCTGCAACTCCGCCTGGCGGTCGCGCAAAGCGGCAAGCTGCTGCTCGTGCGCGTCGAGCTGCCGCGCGTAGTTTTGTACCTGCTGCTGCTGGCCGCTCACGTTGTTGAGGCTGCCGATATTCTGCCGGATGCGCTCTTCATCGGCGGTCAGGTCGCGCATCTGTCCCTCGGCTTCCTGCAGCGCCCGGTCGTTCCCAGCAAGCTGCCGCTTCTGATCCGCGACGGCCTGCAACTGCCTGCGGCCCGCGTCGCTGAGGGTTCGGTTGCTTACGTAACTCAGGATTATGTCCGGCGTCAGGCTGGTCACCTGGTAGGTCTGGTCGTACACGCGCTCTTCGGAAACCGGAAACTCCTGCTCGGCGCCCGGCGCAAGCTGAATCTCGAAGCGGTAGGCGCCGGCGGTCTTCTCCGCCGGCTTCTGATTCAGCAAGGTGTAGCCCTGCCGCAGCGGGTGCTCGATAATCAGGGTCTTGGCCTTCTTGTCCACGTTGCGGACGGTATAGGTTCGGGTCTCTTCCGCGGCCAGTTTGGTAGTCAGGACGCCGCGCGCGGCGTGAATCTCGCGGACCACCGCCTGCTTGCTGCCGAAGGCTTCGGTGATGCGGGTGCCGAGGTCGACGGCGTAACTGATCAGCCGTTTGTCGGCGGCTTTGAGCGTCTCCATGAGCGCTTCGCCGCCGTAGGCTCCGCCGTCGTAGACCGTGATGGGACCGCCGTCGAGGGTCTTGCCGCTGGAGTTGGTCAGCTCGGCGGCGTTGGTGGGATGCTGCGAGCTGTGGTCCGAATAGATCAGCAGCTTGCGAGCCTCGATGGGCTGCTGCAAGAACGGCAACATGGCGGATTCATCCTTGCGGATGGTCACCGGCTGGGCAATGTGATACTCGAAGAGCTCGCCCAGTTCGCCGGCGGAAGCGCTGGCCACGATGGAACTCGGCGCAACTTGCATGGTCTCCGCCATCGCCCTGCCAGCCACAGGCGCCATTGGGGCCGCGGCCGCCGCCCGCATTTGCGGACGCATCACACCTCCGCCCACGCCGCCCCCAGAGCCGGCACCCAGGCCGCCCACAAGGCCGGCGGTTGCACCATAGTCGCCCTCATGCACCACGGGCCTCGCCGCGCGGTCGTCCGCCAGCTCGGCCGTGGGCCGGTCCACATACTTAGGGGCATAGAGCTGGCTTACGAAGGAAATCGGCCGGCCTGAGACGAGGGAAAGCTGCACCTTGGTCCAATCCTCGCCGGTGGTGTTGTCCACAATGGCCCAGCCCTCCAGCACGGGCTGCCCGCTGGCGCCGAAAATCAGGCGATAGCTCGACTTCCACACCGGCGCCGGGATCATGTAGCTGGCCACCACCTCGCGCTCCCTGGCGTCGGTGGAATCGATGTACACACTGCGTTTTTCCTTGGAGCGCGCCGCGGCCACGGCCGCCAGGTAATCGTGGAACTGCTGCTGCAACTGCGGGTCGGTGAAGTGAATGCCGGTGGCCGCGCTCAGGTCCAGGGTCCGCAGTTCGCCGCCATCCAGCATCAGCGTGAGCTGCTCGCGCTCCGGCTGCTTGTCGCTCGATGCCACCAGGCGGCCGTTGACGATGGCGCCGGCCACCGTCTCGTTCCCGAACTTCAATTCCAGGCGCGCGCCCTTGAGCTGGTCCAACATGACGCTGAGCGGCTGCGCGGCGCCGATCTGGAACGGAAACTCGGCCAGCTTGTGGCCCAGCGGATCCATGGAGTCGTAGCGCAGGCCGGAGATCTTCCCGCCGCCGCGTTCTTCGATGGTGAGCGATTTCAGAACGTCGTTCATCTCGGATGCGTTGAAATCGAGGCGCGCCGATTCGCCCGGCCCGAGCTTGCCGGAGCGCTCGAAAAACCCCACGCCGTGCTTGTACAACACCACCTCTTTGACCGGAATCTCCGCGGGCGCGGCCATGGCCGCGACCGGAAGCAGGAAAACGAAAATGCGTTTCATGCCATTGCCTTTCACACGGTACTCACTCGCCCATCACTTTAATGATGACGCGTTTGGAGCGCCTTCCGTCGAACTCGGCGTAATAAACCTGCTGCCAGGGGCCGAAATCGAGCCTGCCTTTGGTCACCGGAACGACCACCTCGTGGTGCACCAGCAGGCTCTTGAGGTGAGAATCGCCGTTGGTTTCGCCGGTGCGGTGATGGCGGTAGTCCGGGCGGAAGGGCGCCAGTTGCTCGAGCCATTCGTCGATATCGGCGATCAGCCCGTCTTCCGCGTCGTTGATCCATACGCCGGCTGTGATATGCATGGCGGATACCAAAATCATGCCCTCCTGGATGCCGCTCTTGCGCAAGGCGCTTTCCACCTGCGAGGTCATGTTGATATACTCTCGGTGTTTCGCCGTTTTGAAGGTGAGATACTCCGTATAGAACCTCATAGGGCGATCATACAACTGCTGGGTTATGAGTCAGGGCGCGGCACGGATACTCATCGTTGACGATGAACCTTCCTTGTTGAAGATGATGGGCGTCTACCTGGGCCGCCTGGGATACTCCGTGACGTTGGCGAACAGCACGGAGCAGGCGTGGGCGAAGGTGGAGGCGGCGCCCTCCGGTTACGCCATCGCCGTATTGGACGGAAGCATGCCCGGGCTGAGCATGGGAGAGCTGGCGCTGAGAATGCTGCGCGCCAACCCGTCGCTGTGCGTGGTGGCTGCCAGCGGGTATGCCATGGATACAGCCGCCATGGAAGCCGCGGCTCCGGGACGCGTGGCTGTTCTGCTGAAGCCGTTCGCTCCGGAGGTGCTGGCGGCGGCGGTGCGGAGGATGCTTGCCGCGCAAGAAGAAAAGCTTTGATCTGGCCAAGGAAGTGAAAGCCATAGCGAGGGAGCGGGTGGGCCGGGTGCCGGCCGCGAAAGCCATCCAGCCCAAATCTTCCCGCAAGAAGCCGAAACACAAGACACGCTTCGAGGAAGAGGGCTAGGCCGCCCCGCGCCGCATGTTTCTCTTCGACTTCTTCCGCTCTTTTCTGCCGCTTCACAATCCCATCGGTTTCGGCGCCGCGGATTTCATCGAGCTGGCGCTGGCGGCGCTGCTGGTCTCACTGGTGCTGCTGCGCGCCCGGATTGAGCCTGGGTTTCAAAGGCTGGCGGCCAGAACCGGCTGGTCGATGCTGCTGCTGGCGGCCCTGCCGGTGGCGCTCCGGCTGTTGCTGCTGCCGCGGCACCCCGTGCCTACGCCGGCCGGCGCCGACGGGTTTAGCTATATCCTGCTCGCCGACACCTTGCGGCACTTTCGCCTGGCCAACCCGCCGCATCCGATGCACCAGTTCTTCGAAACCGTCTTTGTCCTCCAGGATCCCAGTTACAGTTCCATCTACCCGCTCGGCCAGGGGCTGGCGCTGGCGCTGGGGTGGGCGGTCTTCGGCCATCCCTGGGCGGGGGTGGTTCTTTCCGTGGCGGCCCTGTGCTCGCTGTGCTATTGGATGCTGCGGGGCTGGACCACGCCGGGGTGGGCGCTGGTGGGAGGGCTGCTGGCCGTAATCGAATTCGGGCCTCTCAACGAGTGGATGAACATTTACTGGGGCGGCGCGGTGGCCGCTACGGCCGGTTGCCTGGTGTTTGGAGCGCTGCCCAGGCTGCGCAACCAGCCCCGCACGCGCGACGCGGTCTGGCTGGGCCTGGGCCTGGCGATCCATTTGCTCACCCGGCCGTACGAATCCATTTTTCTGCTCTTGAGCGTGATGCTTTTCTTTCTGCCGGCGCTCGGCCAAGCCAACCAACGGAGCAGGCTGGTGAAAGCGGCGGTGGTGACGGCGCTGGTGGTGCTGCCGGCCATCGGCCTGACGCTGCTCCAGAACCGCGCGGTCACCGGCAGTTGGACCACCATCCCCTATGCCCTCAGCCGCTATCAATACGGCGTGCCCACCACCTTCACCTTCCAGGCCAATCCAATCCCGCACCGGGAGCTGACACAGCAACAACGGCTCACCTACGAAGGGCAAGCTGAAGTGCATGGGGAAGACGCCGACACCGTGGCCAAGTATTTCGAGCGCCTGGCGAGCCGCGCGCGCTTCTTACGCTTCTTCCTTCCGGCTCCGCTTTACCTGGCTCTGCCGGCCTTTCTGGTGGCCCTCGGGGAATTCCGATTCGGCTGGGTTGTGATCACCCTGCTGGTATTCGGCCTGGGCACGAGTTTCTATCCATACTTCTTTCCCCAGTACATCGCCGGCGCGACGTGCCTGCTGGTGCTCATGGGCGTGACGGGCCTGGAGCGGCTGAGCCGGTTGAAGCTCCGCAGATTCCCGGTGGGCCGGTTCTCGGCCAGGCTGCTGGTTTTCCTGTGCGCGGCGCACTTCCTCTTCTGGTATGGCATCCACCTGTTTGGCAGTGACAACATTTTGCTGGCAATGGGGCGCAACGAGACCTGGGATTTCATCAATTACGGCGATTCGGAAGGGCGGATTCCCATCAACCAGCGCCTGGCGCAGGCCCCGGGCAAGCAACTGGTATTCGTTCGCTACGGGCCGCAACACCTGTTTCGCGAGTGGGTCCATAATGCCGCCGATATTGACAGCGCCCCGGTTGTCTGGGCCTTGGACCTGGGCGCGGACGAAGACCAAAAGCTGGAACGCTACTATCCCGACCGCACCGTTTGGCTGCTGGAACCAGACGCGCGGCCGCCCAGGCTGATCCGCATCGCCGGACCGTAACACCAGCAAAGGTGATTGGATATACAATCGAGGCTAGCCAGTACTGGCGGAACGGACTGGAGGACCTTTACCGATGCCAATGAATCGCAGACGTTTTTTGGCCTTCACGGCGGGCGCTGGGGCGCTTGCCGCACAACAGGCAGAACGGAAGAGGGCGCCCAGTCCGGGAACCCAATGGGACCCGCGGATGGGCGTGGCGGATGCCGACAAGCTGTTCAAATACTCCGACCGGCGCCCTATGGCTTCCCTGATCAAGGGCGACAACCGCCGCAAGAACGTCTTCAATGCGCTGGCGGGCGTCGACGACCAGGTCCGGCCGGGCCTCAACCGCAAGAAATACGTCCTCATCAAGGTCAACGGCCTTGCCCCGGGGCGGAATATCGGTTCGACCAACCTGGATTGTGTGCATGGCATCCTGGACTACCTGGCTCCGCGCTTCAAGGGTCCGGTGGTGATTACGGAAGGCGGAGAGGCCACCTACAAGGAGGCCTTCGAGGAGTTCGGCTGGAACACCGTGGCGCCGGAGCACAAGCCCATGGACATCAGCTTCGCGCTCCTGAACGCCAACCAGCGCTACGAACTGATGACGGGCATCGACTATGATTTGCACCTGGTCCCCATCCGGCTCTACGCGCGACTGCTGGACCCCGATGCGTTCCTGATCTCCTCGTCGGTGATGAAGACGCACAATATGGTTGTGGCCACGCTAACGATCAAGAACGTGGTGGTGGGGGCGGCGGTGTCGCCTCCTCCGGAACTCAAGCGGCCCTGGACGGACAGCGACAAGCGCAAGTTCCACGTGGGCATCAGGCAGAGCAACTACAACCTGTACCTGGGGGCCAAGCGCTTGATGGCGAACTGGGGCGTAGGGATCATCGACGGCTATGAAGGCATGGAAGGCAACGGTCCCTCCTCGGGTACGCCGGTAGCGCACCGGATCGCCGTGGCCTCGACGGACTTTGTGGCAGCGGATCGGGTGGGCCTGGAGTGCATGGGCATTGACGCCGGCTGGCCGGGCTATCTCAATTACTGCTACCAGGACGGCCTGGGGCAGTGGGACCTGTCGAAGATCGAGGTGGTGGGCGCCAAGATCGCCGACGTGCAACGGAAGTACCGGCTTCACGCCGATGTGGACCGGATGTTGGAGTGGCGAGGCCCGATGCTGGACCTGCCTCCGAACCTGGGCCGCGATCGGCGCCGGCGGGAAGAGGAACTCTCGCCATACGCCTGATGGAGCCGGGTGGTACGATCTGAGCTACGGAGCTACAAAAAAGACGATGAGACTTATACGAATTGCGGCAGTTGTTTTTCTGACGGTCTCGGCCCTGTCAGCGGCCAAGACGTTTGACATGTACATGATCGATGTGGAAGGTTCGAAGGCGTCTCTGCTGGTTTCGCCCTCCGGCGAAACTATGATGATCGACGCCGGCATTCCGGGATCCGAGCGTAACGGGCGCGACACGGACCGCATCGTGGAAGCGTGCAAGGCCGCCGGCGTCAAGAAGATCGACTACATGGTGGTGTCGCACTACGATGGCGACCACGTGGGCGGGGTTCCGGCGCTGGCGGCTCGCATGCCCATCGTGACGTTCGTGGACCACGGCGAGAACGTTCAACTGAACGATTTCACGATCAAAATGTTTAAAGATTACATGGCCGTGGTGGCCAAGGGCAAGCACATTGTGGTGAAGGCCGGCGACAGAATTCCAATCAAGGGCTTCGACGCACTGGTGGTGATGGCGGCGGGGAAGGCGATCACGGAGCCGCTGAAGGGGGCAGGCCAGCCGAATCCCCTTTGCGATACCACTCCGCGCAAGACGTGGGGGCCGAATGCGCGGGGAATCGTAGACAACCAGGACACCAACGAAAACTCGGCGGCGATTGTGCTGCTGATGACGTATGGCAAGTACCGCATGTTCGACCCAGCCGACCTGACGTGGAACAAGGATCGCGAGATGTTTTGCCCGATCAATCGCATAGGCACGGTGGACCTGTACATGACCGCCAATCACGGTATTGACGTCGCCAACTCGCCGCTAATGGTGCATGCGCTGCGGCCGCGGGTGGTGATCGCGGACAATGGACCGAGCAAGGGCGGGTCGGCGGCTGTGTTCCAGACTGTGGAAGCGTCGCCGGGGCTGGAGGATTACTGGCAGGAGCATTATTTAGTGGCGGGCGGTGACAAATTCAATGTCGCACCGGACTACATCGCCAACATAGTGGGCAGCCCGGATGGCAAGTGGATCAAGGTCTCGGCACAGCGGGATGGCACGTTTACCGTGACCAATACGCGCAACAACTTCAGCAAGACGTATAAGCCGAAGAAGTAGGCCGCTTACGCCGGCTGGGAATTCGCCGGAATACGGCGGATCAGGTCCGCCAGCTCGTCGCGGTTCGCCGCGCCGACCGAAAAGCAATCCACGCAATCGAGCCCGAGCACGAAGCGGAGGGTCTCGTCGACGCGGTCGCGCAGGCCGCCTTCGCCAATGACCTTCATGCCGATAATGCCTTTGCCGGCCGCTTTCGACTGGCGCAGCAAGGCTACGACATCAGCGGGGTTGGTGGAGTCCATATTCATGCCGGCGGGATTGATGCGCACCAGTTGCACGTGGCACCAAGGGGTCTTGACAGCCGTCTGGAGCGCCTCGATGGAATGAAAAGAACAGCCATGGGTGCGTATGATGCCTTTCTCTTTCGCTTCCGAAAGCACGTCCATGGCTGCTTTGCGTTCCTCGGGCCAGTTGGCCGAGTGCACTCCGTGGAGCAGGAATATGTCGATGTAATCCGTTCCCAGCTCCTGCCGGAAACGGTCCAGATCGGCCTTCATTGCGGCGGCTGTGGCGACACCCGACTTGGTCTGAATGGTCACCTTCTCGCGCGGGACGGTTTTCAGGGCCTCCTTAATATGGGGCTGGGTCTGGTAGAAGCCGGCCGTATCCCAGAAGAACTGCCCCTGGTCAAAGCCGAACTTGAGGTGGTCGGCCACACCCTGAAATCCCATGGCGCGTTGCACGGTGCCGGATTTGGTTCCCAAACCGATGGCGAGCCGCGCCACCCGAATCTTGTCGGGCCCCAGCAAGACAACGTCGTTGGCTTTCCGGGGCGCCGCGCCGCGAAGCCATGAAGGTCGCCCCAGCGCCGTGAGGAAAGCGGCCCCGGCTGTCCCGTAGGCCGTCTGGAAAAAATTGCGTCGATTCATCGCCATGCCTGTCTCCTTTTCGCCGGGATGTCCGCCGTTGCCTCCCGGAGAAACCAAGTATACACGAAGCGAGCCCGGGCGGAGAGCGGACACGGATTGTCATTTCGTGGAACACTGATTGAGTGGGCACCTTGGGCACAGGGAATCGGATTGGGCGCACACCCGAGCGGGCGCGGGCACATAGCCTGCTCGAGGTGGAACTCGAGAAATGGGATCAGGACTTTCGCTTCCTGCTGGGGTGTTTCCAGGCGTCTCTGACGAGGATACGGGAGGGCGAACTCGCCAGACTCGTTGAGCAGGCCTTCTCGATTCCTCCCGAGGAGGGCGCGCGACTCCCGACGCGCGGGTCGCAGGCGCTCTCAATGGCCTTTCAACTCCTCAACATGACGGAAGAGAACACCGCGAACCAAGTGCGCCGGCTGAGGGAGACCGCGGGCGGGCCGGCCAGTGAGCCAGGCACCTGGCCCTCGCAACTGCGCCTGCTGCGCGAGGCGTCCTTTACGGATTCGGATGTGCGCCGCGCGATGCGGTCGATACACGTTCAGCCCGTGCTCACGGCCCACCCGACGGAATCCAAGCGGGCTTCGGTGCTGGAACGCTATCGCGAGATTTACCTCATGCTGGTGGAGCGCGAGAACCCGACCAAGACTCCCATGGAACAGGAGGCTTTGCGGCAGCGGATCGAGACCGGCCTGGAGCGTCTGTGGCGAACGGGCGAGATTCTGCTGGAACGTCCCGGGGTGGAATCGGAAATCGGCAACATGCTGCATTACATCTCGAACGTGTTTCCCGACGTGCTGCAGCTTCTCTCGGAGCGCTTCCGGGGGTCCTGGGAATGGGCGTTTCCGGGGACGGAGGCGCCGGCGGAACCGCGATTGACGTTCGGGAGCTGGGTGGGCGGGGACCGGGATGGCCATCCGCTGGTGACCACCGAAACCACTCGCCACGCGCTCGAAGCATTGCACGCACAGGCGCTGGCCGTGCTTCGGCAGCACCTACAGCGGCTAGCCGGCAGCCTGAGCCTCTCGGATTCGATGCAAACGGCGCCGGGCCGGCTTTACGAACGCATCTCGTCGTGCGCAGCGGCGCTGGGTGAACGGGCCCAGCGGATACTCCGGCAGTACCCGGGCGAACCATGGCGGCAATGGGTCCACTTGATGCTGGCGCGAGTACCTGAACCGGGCGAGCCGCGGCCGATGGAATCGAGCTACGCCCGCGCTGAGGAGCTGGTGGACGATCTGGAATTCCTGGCGGATACGCTCCACGAGGCGGGCGCAGACGCTATCGCAGTGGCGGAAGTGGCGCCGCTCGAGCGGCTCACGGCGGTATATGGCTTCCATGCGGCGGCCCTGGATATGCGGCAGAACAGCGCTTACCACGGCATTGCGATAGGGCAACTGCTCACCATTGCGGGCATGGATGGGGCGGACTACCCGGATTGGACGGAACCGCGGAAACGAGAACTGATCGACCGGGAGCTAAACTCTCCGCGCCCGTTCGCGGTGGCCTCGGCGACGCTTCCGCCGGAAGCGGAGGCCAGCGTAGGGGTGCTGCGGCTGGCGCGGGAATGGAGCGAAAGGCACGGCAGCGGCGGGGTGGGCCAGTTCATCGTGAGCATGACCCACGAGGCCTCCGATCTGCTCAATGTTTACCTGCTGGCGCGGGAGGCGGGCCTGGTGCGCAGCACGCCTCAGGGGCTGGTGTGCGGGATTCCGGTGACACCTCTTTTCGAGACCATCGAAGACCTGGAGAACAGCGGACGCGTGCTGGCCGATTTCCTGGCGCACCCCATGACTGTACGAACGCTCGGCCACCTGCAGGAGCGAGAGAAGCGGGCGCACCCGCTACAGGAAGTGATGATCGGTTACAGCGACAGCAACAAGGATGGCGGCATCCTGGCCAGCCACTGGTATCTGCGCAAGGCCCAAATGCGGCTGGCCGGCGTGGCGAGGGAAGCCGGCATCGAGCTGCGCTTCTTTCACGGCCGCGGCGGCACGATCGGCCGCGGGGCCAGTCCGACGCACGTATTCCTGGAATCGCTTGCTCCGGGCACGCTGCGCGGGGAAATACGCGTCACCGAACAGGGAGAGGTGATCGCGCAGAAGTACGCCAATCGCCTGACGGCCGCGACCCACCTGGAGCGTCTGCTGGCGGGCGTGACGCGGTGGACGCTGGAGCAGGAGCGTGAGCACGCGCGTGTCCCGGCGGCGATGGAGGACCTGTTCGAGGCTGCGGCGCTCACCAGCCGCCGCGTGTACCGGGAACTCATCGATAGCGAGGGCTTTGTCGAATTCTTCTCGCAGGCCACTCCCATCGATGCCATTGAGTGCAGCCATATCGGTTCGCGCCCGGCGCGGCGCACTGGCCTGCCAAACATCGACGATCTGCGGTCCATCCCCTGGGTGTTCAGTTGGAGCCAGGCGCGCTTCAACCTGCCGGGGTGGTATGGCGTGGGCAGCGCATTCCAGCGGTTGCGCGACGGGGAACCGCGGGCGTGGGAATTCGTGGCCAAGGCCGCGCACGAATGGCCGTTCTTGTCTAACCTTCTGCACAACGTGGAGTTCAGCGTGGCGGCGGCGGACCCCGGGCTCATGGCGGAGTATGCCAGCCTGGTGGGCGATGGCGCGCTGCGCGCGCGAGTTCTGGGCCTGATCGTGGAGGAATACGAACGTACGCGGAGCGTTCTGGACGGACTATTCGGAGACAACCGGCAACAACGGCGTCCCCGATTGCTGAAGGCCATTGCGATCCGCCGCTATGCCTTGACCCGCTTGCATCGCGAGCAGATCGCGCTGTTGCGCACATGGCGCGAGGCGTTAAGGGAGGAACGTACCCGGGATGCCGAGCGCATATTGACCGCTCTGCTGGTAACGGTGAATGCGATTGCAGGAGGGTTGAAAACGACGGGGTAGCAAAAGTGGTCCCGCCGGCGCAGGTTCCCGAAGGAAAATGCAACTCGCAGGATCAAAAGAAAGGCAGCCGGGCGTATACTGGATAGGACCCGGAAGTCCAAAATGGAAAATTCCGGATTATCCAAGTCGAGAGGCCGCTAATATGAGATTCGCAGAATTCCTTTTGGTTTTGTCCGCACTGCCCGCCGCTGCGCAGTATTCGGTTCAACGCAACGGCGACGTGGTTCAGTTGATAGATGGCACCGCCCAAACCACCGTGTCCGTTGTGACATCGGTGGGCAACATGGCGGTTGAGATGAAGGTGAAAGGGGAAAATGCACTTCGGTTTCCGTACGCCTCTGTGGAAGATTTCATGAAGAAACCCGGGTTAGCCGGGATTCCGTTTCTCGGGCCTTGGGCCAACCGGATGGATGAGCAGGCGTTCTATGCCAACGGAAAGAAATACATCTTCAATATGGAACTGGGGAACGTACGAGGCAAGTTCCCCCTGCACGGGTTCTTGAGCACCACCTCGGAATGGCGCGTCGTGGAGGCCAGGGCCGATGATAAGTCGTCGTGGGTCACCAGCCGGCTCGAGTTCTACCGGCAGCCGGCGTGGATGGCTCAATGGCCTTTTGCCCACACCATCGAAATGACGTACCGTCTGCAGGGCGGGATTCTCGAAGTCCAGACCCGGATCAGGAACTTGAGTGCCGAGCTCATGCCGGTGGTCATCGGATTTCACAATTTCTTTCAGTTGACTGATTCGCCCCGGGATGCGTGGACGATAGCGGTTGGTGCACGCGCGGAGTGGCTCCTGACGCCTGACAAGATTCCCACCGGCGAGACCCGTCCCATTGAGAAGCTCTTTCCAAACCCTCAGGCGATTCCTCTGAAGGACTACGATCTGGATCACCTGTTCGGCGATCTCGCGCGGGATGCCTCCGGCCGCGCGGTCATGTCGGTGAAGGGGAAGTCTCAGAAGCTGGATGTCCTGTTTGGCCCGAATTACCGCGCGGCCGTCATCTATGCGCCGAACCCGAGCGCCAACCCCCAAGGCGGCCGGGCCATGAGCGCACAGGAACGGAACTTTATCTGCTTTGAGCCGATGGCAGGCATCACCGACGCGGTCAACCTGGCGCACCGCGGCATCTACAAGGAACTCCAGAGTGTACCTCCGGGCGGCATCTGGCAGGAGAGCTTCTGGGTGCGCCCCAGCGGTTTCTAAGCATCGGGCGGGGTCTGGTCAACTCCAGGTTGTTGGCGGGCTGTACTCCCATCTCCTCCGCTGGTCCTTCCCTGCTACCAAGGGCCACTTTTTGTCCTGGCAGGTGTATAATGCGGCGGTGAGTCCAAGTCAGGTATGGAGATCGTAGGTGGGCAGATTCCATACCACGTTAAAAGGAAGGAAAGTCAAGATGCATACGTTAAGGAATTGTCTGTTAGTTGTTTTAGGATTGGCTGTTTCCGCCGCGGTGCTCGTGGCGATAGGTGCCGGCCCGGGAGTGGCAAAAGCTGCACCCCAGGCGAATGAGCAGGTTTACGAGGCAAAGTTTGAGTGTGCGATTCCCAGCAATAGCGGCAATTGCTCTATCGCGGTCGACAAAGAGATTCCTGCCGGCAAGCGTCTCAGAATCGAGTATGTTAAGGCAAGTATCGTTGTCCCTACCTCCATAAAATCCGAGTTTGAGTTTTACGTGGACTTTGGCGACCCAAGTACAACTGGCAGCGTCGGCTCGATCCACGCGGTCCCCGAGCTCACTGGCAAGACCGAAGGTGGATTTTACAACATCTTCACGGTGAGTGAAAAGGTGCAGGTTTTCGCGTATAGAACCGGGAATTACCCCGCGCCAAAAGCCCACCTCAGCAACCCGAAGGGCGATCCAATGCACCTTCAAAACGGTACAGTCCGCGACGGAGTATTGGGCGGACATCTCGTAGGCATCGACTAGCGTATCGGTTCAGTTGCTCAGATATCCTTTCGGTTGTATCGGGAGTACGCCCGATCGCGGGCGGCGGCCCAAAGTAGCCGGCGCCGAGGGCTGAGAGCCGCTGCAAAGATGCCCGAAAGCTGTTAACATTTGACCTAGCGATTGACCTGGAGCGGGAGGCTTCATGAACCGGCCAAAGACTCGCTGGCTCGCCTTAAGTGCGCTTCTCATAGCCGCCGCCACCGGGTCGGCGCTTTTCATTGCGCAGCGCTTTCCCCGCAAGATCACGGTGGATTATCCGATTGAAGGATCGGTGTTTCCGCCCGAGTTTCCGCCGCCCACCTTTCTGTTTCGCGACGCCAGCAAGAGGGCTGCGGTATGGAAAATCGACGTGGCCTTCGAGGGCGGTGGTCCGGCGCTGCACGCCAGTTCCCGGGGCGTACCGTTCGCCTTTGGGCCCATCGATCCGCGGTGTGTCTCCAATACCAACGAACCACCCCGGCCGACGCCTGAACAGGCCGCCGCGCACACCTGGATACCAGACGCAGAGACGTGGACCGCCATCAAGCGGCACTCCACGGAACACGACGCGACCCTCACTGTTACGGGTTACCAGGATGGAGGCATGAGCCGGGTGGTATCGCGCGGCTTGGTCCGCATCCGGACTTCGCGCGATGCGGTGGGCGCCCCCATCTTTTACCGGGACGTGCCTTTGATGCCCGCGGAGACCGAGAAGGGTGTGATTAAGCCGTTGGCCGAGCAAGGGATTCCCCTGATTGCCTGGCGTTTGCGAGACGTGGCCGAAACCAGCAGCCGGGTCATGATGGAAGGCATTTTCAGTTGCGTCAACTGTCACTCCGTATCGCGCGACGGCAAGACTATGGGGATGGATGTGGACGGCCCAAAGAACGACAAGGGCCTGTACGCCTTGTTCCCGGTACAACCCCAGGCCGAGATCCGCAAAGAGAACGTGATCGCCTGGAGTACGTTCCGGGGCAAGCTGGGCGGCAAGCTGCGCGTGGGCTTCATGTCCCAGGTTTCGCCCGACGGACAGTATGTGGTGACCAGCATCAACGATCCGGGTCGCGGACAGAGCGACTACGAGCGGCGCCTGAACCCCAAGGACCTAGCCGAGAACTACTACGTAGCCAACTTCAAGCAATACCGCTTCCTCCAGGTCTTTTATCCTACGCGGGGGATACTAGCCTGGTACAGTAAGCGGAGCGGGCTTCTGCAGCCGTTGCCCGGAGCGGACGATCCGCGGTACGTGCAGACCACCGCCACGTGGAGCCCAGACGGGAAATACCTGGTGTTTTCGCGCGCGGAGGCTCGGAGCGCGTACCCGGAAGGTTCCAAGCTGGCCGAGAGGGCCAACGACCCCAACGAAACGCAGATCCAATACGACCTCTATCGGGTTCCCTTTAACGATGGGCGGGGCGGCCAGGCCGAACCCATCGCGGGGGCCTCGCGGAACGGGATGAGCAACAGCTTCCCCAAGATTTCGCCGGACGGGCGCTGGATCGTGTTCGTGCAGGCGCGCAACGGCCAGTTGATGCGGCCCGACAGCCAGCTCTACATCGTGCCGGCGGAAGGCGGCCCGGCGCGCCGTATGCGATGCAATACGCCAGTGATGAACTCCTGGCACAGCTTCTCGCCCAATGGGCGCTGGCTGGTGTTCTCTTCCAAGAGCCGCTCGCCGTACACGCAGATGTACCTGACGCACATTGACGAGCAGGGCAACGATACGCCGGCCATTCTCATCGAGAATTCCACGGCCTCCAACCGCGCTGTGAACATTCCCGAGTTCATTAACATTGCTCCCGGCGGTTTGCTGGCCATCAACCCCACGGTGACCGGCTTCTACCGCCATATCGTCCTCGGCAACGATCTGCTGAAGAAGGACCAGCCTCAAGCGGCCATCGCAGAGTTCGAACAAGCCCTAGCCAGCGACAGCGAGGATTTCGAGGTGGAAAACAGCCTCGGGGTAGCCTACTCCGCCCTCGGAAGACACGCGGAGGCCATCGCGCATTACCGCAAAGCCGCCCAGATCAGCCCGGAGTATCCGCACGCGCACAGCAACCTGGGATCGGCCCTGGCCGATGCGGGGAGAACGAGCGAAGCCATCGGCGAGCTCAACAGGGCCCTGCAGCTCGCCCCGTCCCTATCTGACGCCCATACCACCCTAGGCGGTATTCTGGCTCGTCAGGGCCGCATGGAGGAGGCCATTCCGCATCTGCAAATGGCCGTGGCAAGCAAGCCCGACAACTTCGTGGCTCGCGCGAATCTGGCGCTGGCGCTAAGCATGGTGGGCAAGGCGGACGAAGCCATTCCGCAGGAGGAGGCGGCGCTCAAGCTCTCCGGCGGCGGAGACCCCCGCATGCTGGGCTTCCTGGGCAGTCTGTATGCCAGGGCGGGGAGGCTCCCGGAGGCAGTTGCGGTCACGCGACAGGCGCTCAATATCGCCTCCCAGATGAATGATCGCGATCTCATGGCGGAGTTGAACTCCGACCTTACCAGTTACCAATCGGCGCGATAGACAGCCGTCGATCTCGGCCGTAGAGTTCCCGAGAAGGGCGATTTGAGAGATCGAAGCTATTGAGAATATTGGACCATTTACAAAGATTTACAGAGTTCATCATCCTTTTATCTTGATTTTCGCGACAGATCGGCGCAAAATATTTCCACACCATGTTTAAAAGGTGAATCTTGCTTGGCCAAGAGGCAGGCAGAGGCAAAGAAGGAGACAGGAGTGATGAACCGCTACGGTCCAGGAGTCCGTATTGTCTTATTTGCTCTGGTTTCTGCGTGCGCATTGTTTGCGCAACGCGATCTCGCAACCTTAGTCGGAACGGTTACTGACTCTTCAGGAGCCGTTGTTGCTGACGCACAGGTAACCATTACCGAAACCGAAACCGGCGTGGTTTATTCGACCACGACCAACGGAGCCGGCGAATTTGTCCGCCCGGCGCTGAAACCGTCCACGTATGAAATCAGCGTGAGCGCGAGCGGCTTTAAGAAGGCTGAACAGAAGGGAATCCTTCTGGACGCCGGTGCAAGAGTCGCGGTCAACCTCGCGCTGACCGTTGGCGATATCGGCCAGACCGTTGAGGTCACCGCCGTAGCGCCCTTGCTCCAAACCGAAAGCACCCAGGTCGGCGCGGCCATAGACGACAGAACGCTGACCGATACCCCGCTTGGCGGTTCGCGCATTTTTTCGTTTCTGGCGCGCCTCTCCACCGCGGTAGTTCCGGGCGAGCCGAACTCGCGCGACGTGGCCGGCGGCGGATTCTCGGCCAACGGCGTGCGTTCGAACGGTCAGAACAACTTCTTGCTGAACGGCGTCGACAACAACGTCAACACCATCGACTTCATGAACCAGACCGCTTACACGGTAGGGCCTTCGGTGGAAGCGATCGGTCAAATGATCATTGAAACCAATGGCTACAACGCCGAGTACGGACGCGCGGCGGGCGGCGTGGTCAACGTCATTCTCAAATCGGGCACCAACCAACTGCACGGGAGCCTTTTTGAGATCCTGCAAAACCGGGATCTCGACGCGAACACTTGGACCAACAACCTGTCAGGCACGCCCAAAGGAACATTCGAGCAGAATCAGTTCGGTGCGACTGCCGGCGGCCCGATCATCAAGAACAGGCTCTTCATTTTCGGCGATTACCAGGGAACCCTCACGGCCGCTTCGGCGGGCATTGACGGCCTCGGCTTCGCCGGCCTGACCACCATTCCCACGGCGGCGGAGAAGCAGGGTAATTTCGCCAGCATCCTGGGCGCTGGCGCGACCAGCACGGATAGCAACGGCAATCCCATCAGCTTCCAGAAGGGCATGGTCTACGATCCTCTATCGACGGTCGGCACGGCCGCGGCGCCGATTTCCCGGACGCCGTTTCCCGGAAACATAATTCCGGCCAGCCGTATGGACCCCGCCATGACCAAGATCCTCCAGTTGTTCCCCGCCACTAACCAACCGATCCTTACCGGCAGCCAGCCGACGAACGACTACGCCTACAACGTGCCGGGTAACGCGAACGTGCACCAGGGCGATCTGCGCGTCGATTTCCGGCTTAGCAACAAGGACACCCTATTCGGCTCCACGAGCTGGTCGGACACCGGCAAGTCGCAAACATCGCCGCTCCCGGGAGTCCTCGACAACACCGGGCAAACGGGCGTTACGGAGTACGATCTGGCCCGCAACGGACAGATGAGCTACAGTCGAGTGTGGACTCCCACGGTGCTCACGGAAACCCGCCTCAGCTTTAGCCGCCTGGTAACATTCCGCGCCGACGCCGCCAACGCCACCGACGAGTTCCAGGCATTCGGTATTGGCGGCTACGACCCGACTTCCACCTATGCCAATAACGGCGGGCTTCCGAAGTTCGCCCCCAGCGGTTACACCTCGTTCGGCGCCGGCAACTGGACGCCCTGCCTGGAGTACAGCAACGTTTTGGATCTTGTCCAGAACGTGATGATCAACAAAGGCACTCACTCTCTGAAAATGGGCTTCGAGTACCGCACGATTCGATTCCCGTTCTTCCAGGTGCAGGATCCTCACGGGCAGATCAGCTACTCGACCGCCGAAACCGCCTTCCCATCCAATCAGTTGTCCTCTCTTGGACCGTCGGTTGGCAGCCTCACGGGCGACGGGCTGGCTTCAGCCCTGCTGGGTGTGGTGGATAACGCCGCCATTTCGACCACGCACTACATTGCGGACTACAAGGTCGCATTGGCGGGGTACGTGCAAGACGACTGGAGGGTCGCGCCGAAACTGACCGTCAACCTCGGCCTGCGCTACGAACTCTGGTCTCCGATCGGCGCTTGGGATCAGTCGAACTTCGATTTCCAGAATCAGACGCTTTATATCCCTAAGAACGGGAGTCAGAATGCGGCATTGCCCCCGAATTTTTCGACTCTGTTTCCGAACGTCACAGTGAATCGCGGGACAGTAAGCAACTATCTGATTCCGTGGGACAAGAAGGACTTTGGCCCGCGTATCGGTCTCTCCTATCAGGTAGGAAATAAGACCGTGATCCGGGCCGGCTACGGGATTTTCTATGGCGGCGAGGAAAACCAGGGCGGTATGCTGAACCGCGGTTATAACGTCCCTGCCAACGAGACGGTGTCGATGGCCCGAAACAACGGCATATCCACTTTCGTCGGCATTTCGGACCCGCTGTGCAACGGATGCGATTACATGCCGGGCGGGCTTCCGGGCGGGTTTCCGGCCAGTCCGTTCACTTTGAATGCTAAGATGTCGTTTAACTCAATCCAGAACGACTTCGACAATCCTCTGGTGCATAAATGGAACGTCATCGTGCAGCGCCAGTTGGGTTGGGATACGGCCATCGAGGTCGGTTATTTGGGGAATCACCAGGCTCATTCGTTGGGTTTTGGAAACCCCGATACCTACGCGAATATCGGGACAACCAATTCGGCCATCACTTCGTCAACCCAGATGGAAGTCGGGCCGGCGTGCCCGCCCCCGACCTGCCAGTCGGTTGGCAGCGGACTGTGGTTGTCCGCAAGCAACGGATATGGTAACTATGCCGCGGGCTCGGTGAAGATCGAAAAACGCTTCTCGCACGGTCTGCAGTTCCTGACGTCGTACACCTGGAGCCACGCACTGGCGAGCAACTTAACGCCGCTCAGTTGGTCGAATGGTTGGGGCATTCCCGACGATACCAACTGGAATTCCGGATATTCCAGCGCTCCGTGGGATATCAGGCACAGCTTCACGACCATGTTCAATTACGAGCTACCGTTCGGCAAGGGCAAGCAGTATGGCGCCCATATGAATTCCGTCGCGAATGCGATCGTGGGCAACTGGCATACTAACGGTATTCTGACGCTTCGCACGGGAGCGCCATACACCATTAGCGGCACCAGTTGCCAGGGCGTTTGGAGCCATTGCGCACCGGATGCCGTTTCGGGATACACGGCGGGCCAAGCGCCGCCCGGTGGGCGCAACCCGAACGAGTGGTTCGACATCAACGCGTACAAAGTTGCCGCGCCTCTCACGGGCGGCAACCTCGGCCTGAACTCTAACAACGGCCCACCTACCCGGACGCTCGACTTCTCCATCTTCAAGGATTTCGTCCTCAGTGAGCGTTTTAGGGTGCAGCTCCGCGGGGAAGCGTTTAACCTCGCCAACACTCCGGTGTACAGCCAACCGGACAATAGCTTGGGAGACTCGAAGGCGCTGGGCGGCAACGGGAAGTTCGGCATGATCACGAGCAGTGTGACTGGCACTGAGCGTCACATGCAGTTCGCACTCCGGATGACGTTCTGATATTCTGCTCCTGGCTTGCGGAGGCAGGACCCCGGCGGGAAACTGGGGTCCTGCACCGGGCCGTTGCGTGTATACTATAAACAGGACCCGGGGGTCCAAAATGGAGATTCCCGTTTACGCCTTCGGCAACACGTTTGTCGTCCAGCGCTGAAGGGCGGCACCGAATGGGATTTCGCCAGAAACTCCTGCGTGGGCCCGGAACCAACAACTTCAGTATTTCGCCGTTCAAGAAGATCGGGCTTGGAATGACGCCCCAGAAAAGGTAATCATGGATAAACATAAGATAGATCGTCGAAACTTCATGGTCGCGGGCGCGGGCGCGCTTGCGGCCGGCGCTCTCGTCGGCAGCGCGGAAGCTCAGACCCAAACGCCCTCTAAGGCGAAGGCGCCGGCTCAGGCGCAAGCCAAACCGGCATCGGCAAAGAACATACTCAACTACAACCCGAACATGGAGTACCGGAGGCTGGGCAAGACCGGCCTCATGGTATCCGCCGTTTCGCTGGGGGGACACTGGAAGCGGGTCGAAATAGAGATTGGGAAGGACAAAACTCCCGCGCGTTATTCCGACATGGACTTTTCCTACCCCAAGATTCCCGGCTTCATGCAATCCCGGGACCGTGTTATGTCCCACTGCATCGATGTCGGCATCAACTACCTCGATGCCATGGCGGCGCCCGAGGTTGTGGCTTACGGGCCACTGCTCAAGGGACGCCGGGACAAGTTCTACTTCGGCTATGCCTGGTGGCAGAAGGAGCCGCGCATTCCGCAATATCGCACCGCGGACAAGCTGGTGCAAGGTCTCGAGGAGAACCTCAAGGAGGCGGGACTCGATTACGTGGACATCTGGCGGATCGCGCTGCCCATGGAAGGCGTTCCGGACATGAGCGAGCTCCAGCGAGTGGAAGAGGCGACGATCCAAGGCTTGGCGAAGGCCAAGCAGCAGGGCAAAGCGCGGTTTACAGGCGTCTCGTCGCACAATCGCGTGTGGCTGAAGTCGCTGATCGAGGCGTACCCGAAACAGATCGAAGTGGTTCTGTTCCCGTACACCGCGGGCAGCAAGGAACTCCCCACCGACAGCCTGTTCGACGCCATCAAGGAGAACGAT